>ERZ869925.133-NODE-133-length-45742-cov-8.096636_pt1 | contig 45742 bp, 50 predicted proteins | sample MGYA00579311_ERZ869925 | MGnify/ENA primary metagenome ERZ869925 (study PRJEB32216, sample SAMN09231817) | wastewater metagenome | place: USA: Maryland | collected 2016-07-30 | study: EMG produced TPA metagenomics assembly of the PRJNA472060 data set (Reclaimed...
CCGGGGCTCCGGCCCCGGGTTCTTAACTCCAGGAGAAAAGCATGAGACCGATTCAAATTACCACAACTTCCTTCACCGGTGCAGATGGCAATGGTGTAGCGTTGGCCCAGCAGCTTTTGGCTGCGGGTGATTTGACTTTGGTAAGCTCAACGGTGACGTTGACTCCTCCTCGTTATATCACTCTCACTAGTCTTGGAAATCTTTCAGGAGTCTTGTTTTCGATTACAGGAACGGCTCCTAACGGATCACCTCAGACTGAAGTGTTGTCTGGTCCTAATGCAAACACCGTCACGTCGACAATGACATTTGCAACCATTACAGCTATCTCGACCGATGGGGCTGTTGGTACTGATGTTGAAGCGGGCTACACACAATCTGGTTACTCAGCTTGGTGGCCTCTTGACATCTATACTCCAAACCAAGTAACGACTATCTCTGTGAACGTATCAGGGACGATCAACTACTCGGTCGAGTATACCAACGAGGATCCGTTTGACAATTCTATTGTCCAGTTGCCAAAGGCGCATCCTAATGCCTCTTTGACCGGGGCTACTGCAGATCAGACAGAGTTTACCACGACTCTGATGAGAGCAGTTCGTTTCAAGGTCAATTCTGGTAGTGGAATAGCTCGTGTAACTATCACTCAGCAGTCTACGGCTTAATCATGGCTAACGTCAAGATCACCGACCTAGCGTCTGGCACAACACTGATCGGCACCGAGTTATTCGAGGCCGTTCAGTCCGCCAGCTCTGTTAAGCTAACCTCAACCCAGATCAAGACTTGGTGTAGCGAGACCCCTGTTCTTGCTGTCAGTGGATTGGCGACTAATACGCCAGTCACGGCAGCTACCTTGCAGCACACGACTAGTGGTACTCCAGCAGCTGGTATCGGCACAAGACTTGACTTTGAGTGTCAAACGGCTACCGCAAACAACGAAATTGGAGCCCGCATCATTGCTTCTGCTACCAGCGTCTCTGCTGGTACTGAGGCATTTAATCTCCTAGTTCAGTTGATGAGTGGTGGTGCTTTGCCGACCACAGTGGCGACGTTCACTAGCGGCGGAGATCTTCTGTTGAGTGGAGATACCGTTCGACTTCCAGTTGAGCGGACCATTGCCAATGCAAACAGTCCAGGCACTAAAGGCGATATTTGTTGGGATGCTTCCTACATTTACGTCTGCATTGCCACCGATACTTGGAAAAGGACGCCGATAGCAACATGGTAAACGATCACAAGTTCGGTAAAAAAGGCGCAACCGTATTCGTCGCAAAAGGCGGTGCGGTGTGGGCACGCAAGGAGGGACAAAATCCTCAAGGCGGGCTCAATCAGAAAGGTCGTGACGCCTACAACCGCCAAACCGGAGGCAATCTAAAGCCTCCGGTGTCGGCAAAACAGGCAGCAAAGAGCCCCAAGGCAGCAGGCCGACGTAAGAGCTTCTGTGCTCGTATGTCAGGTGCTCCTGGGCCCATGAAAGACGACAGTGGCAAACCGACAAGGAAGGCCCTGGCACTAAAAAAGTGGGATTGCTAATATGATCGGAAAGAAAATCGCCTTCAAAGCAGGAGGCAAAGTAAAAGCACCTTGGGATAAGCCAAGGCCAAAGGATCTGCCTAAACCTAAGAAGTTGTCGCCTGCTGCAAAAGCCAGTGCGAAGGCAGCTGCCAAAGCCGCCGGACGCCCTTATCCCAATCTTGTAGACAATATGCGGGCAGCCGCCAAGAGGAAATGATATGGGAAAATCACTGAAATACGGCGAATTTTCTTTCGCCGCACCAAAAGCTAGGCCAACTTCAGCCGGCTATAAGTCAACAAAAGGCATCTCAAAGGCCACTTACGATCAAGGTCATGCACAGGCCATGAAAAAAGGTGGCATGAAGCGTGAACCGGAGGCCGTTGTAAAGCGCGAGGTTGCATTGCTTAAAAAGGCAGGGGCTCCTAAGGCTCTTGTAAAGCACGAAGTGCGTGAAATTAAGGGCGAGATGGACACTCCAGCCACTAAAAAGGCTGAAGTTTCAATGCTTAAGAAAGCAAAAGCACCTCTGTCCATGATTAAACATGAGATGGAAGAGCCTACGACTGCCATGAAGAAAGGCGGATTGTCCAAAATGGACAAAAAAGTAGGCAAAGTCATGTCAGAGTACAAGGCTGGTGAACTTCACAGTGGTAAAAATGGCCCCGTGGTCAAGAATCCTAAGCAAGCCATTGCAATCGCCCTTTCAGAAGGCCGAAAAGCCAAGAAAATGAACGAGGGTGGTCAATATGCCGCTGGCACCGTTGAAAAAATGCGCAAAGAAGGCGACGTTTTGAACGAATTGGCCAAAAAGTATGGTTCTGCCAACACGACTCGTGAAAAAGCAGCTGACGCTAGGTCAAAAACTGGTGCAGCCATGACCGAGTATGAAAAGAAGACCATGACCGGGTACAAGAAAGGTGGTTCTGTTGAGTCTAAGCTTGAAAAGCATGCAAATATGCCAGCAAGCAAGGCCCATGGACCTGGGGCAGCGGCTCGATTGAAAAAAGGCGGTGTACCTGTTCATTCAAGGGTGCCCAAAATTGGCCGAATGAAGTAAAATTGTTCAAGCAAAACCGGGTCTGCTGAATCGGCATACCGTTTAATCAATTAAGGAGCGGATCCGGTGGCAGTCTCAGGCACAGTTAGTCAAACGGTTTTCAATACACGCAAGGTGATCGACCATGCGTTTCGCCGTTGCCGCATTCCGCCTGAGGGCATCAGTTCTGAGCAGATCAGCTTTGCTCTTGATAATCTTTATTTGATTCTAAGCGGTCTTGCCAATCGAGGCTTGCAGCTTTGGTGTATTGAAAAGAAGATCATGCCTTTTTACGAGGCGCAAGGTCTGATTGAGTTGCCTGATGGCATCGTTGATGTGTTGAATACCAACCTGAGAACGTTGCAAAACGTCACCGGTACGATTACCAACACAAGTACTTCTTCGACGACTTTATTCAGCACCCAAACGCAAGTCACTAACGTCGGCATCCTTTGGTCTGGTAATTCGACATCTGTCAGCTTCCAAACATCTGATGATGGTGTCACGTGGACCACGGTTGCAACCGAGTCTAATCCGAATCAGACAGCCAATACCTACACATGGTATGACCTAGAAGGTTCCCTACCGTCCTTCTATTTCAGGACTATTGCCGTTTCTGGTAACCTGAATCAGTCAGCAGTTTTCCTTGGCAATACGCCAACAGAGATTCCGATGGCTCGTCTAAACCGTGACGACTATGTCAACCTGCCTAATAAGCAGTTCCAAGGACGCCCATTGCAGTTCTGGCTAAACCGCCAGCTGAACAACCCCATCATGTACTTGTGGCCTGTACCTTCTGCGCAGTTTGTCACTGCACAGGCGATCGTCTGGGTCAAGAGGTATATCATGGACGTCGGCACAATGACCCAAGAGATTGAAGTGCCGCAGCGTTGGTATGACGCCATCGTCTACGTACTGGCTGCTAAGATTGCAGAAGAAACCCCGACTGTAGATCCACAAATGCTTGTTGTCCTTGATCAGAAAGCTCAACGTTCGTTGCTTGAAGCAGAAAACGAGGAGCGTGACGACAGTCCGATCTACATGACACCTAATATTGCGGTCTACACAAGATGAGCATCTACTTAGACACCCGCGGAAAATCAGTTCTCGGTATCGGGATCTGTGACCGTTGCAGTCGAAAGATGAGCATCACTGAATTGTTTTCAGACCCTAATTCACCTGGTTTGAGAGTGTGCCGAGAAGATCTAGATCAGCTAGACCCTTATCGTTTGCCACCTCGCCAGCCTGACAATATCGTCTTGCCTTTTGTGCGCCCTGATGCGCCGATTGGTACAGACCCAGCAGGACTCGTGTCAGAAGATGACAACGACTTCCTGATTAACAATAATGACGGATACATGATACCATGACAGTACCATCAAATCTAGTACCGACAAGAATTACTGATCTCCCAGTAGCTCCGAACCCTACTTCGTCGGCTACGATGGTCTGCGTGATCGGTGGCATCACGTATCAGGTACCTTTTATTGACTTGCAGTCGACGGTTTCCGTTCCTGCTTCTCGTTTAATCAGCACAGGCGGTGGACTTCAAGGTGGCGGTGATCTTAGCCAAGATCGCACTTTGAGCATTGCTCCTGCTGGTGTTACGACTGACAAGATTGCTCCTACGGGTGTAGTTGCCGGTTCTTATGGTAGCAGCACTCAAATACCGATCGTCACCGTCAATGCCCAAGGTCAAATTACGTCGATGTCGACGACGGCTCTAGTCATCTCTGGCTACGTACCAGATACCCGTCAAATCATCGCAGGCACCGGCCTCAGTGGCGGTGGCAATCTACAAGCAGATCGCACTCTATCAGTTAACTTTGGATCTTCTAATCCGGCTCCTCTTGGCGTGGCCACGGCTGGTGTAGCTACGACCTCGTCTAGATCAGACCACGTTCACCCTGCTGTAGATCTTGCTGATCCTACAGAGATCACAGGCTTGCTGCCATTGACCAACGGTGGTACCGGCACGCAAGTCTTGAACTTGACAGCAGGAGCCATTTGGTATACTGACGGGTCTAACGGCTTCTTGCAGACGACACAAGGAGCTCTTGGCCAGGTTTTGGTTTCTGGTGGATCAGGAGCTCCTTCTTGGGGATCTGCACTCATCATCTCAAATCAACCTGCAAACTATGTTTACGCAGGACCAACTTCTGGTGGATCAGCCCCTACTTCATTCCGTTTACTTGTCAATGCCGACATTCCATCTACATTGACGGGCAAAACGCTAAGCGTAGACCTAAATACAATTGATGGTATTGCAGCTAACTCGTTTGTCCTGTCAAATGGTTCGGGTCAGATTGATGGATCTGCTGCCCAGAAAGCCATTCCTACAGGAGTGGTTGTAGGTGATAGTGATTCGCAGATTCTGACTAATAAGACGATTAGCGGCAGCAATAATACGCTCAGCAATATTGGCAACTCTAGTCTGACCAATAGCTCGGTTACCTATAACGGTGTCACTGTAGCTCTTGGAGCTTCTGGTACGATCACTGCAAATACGACAAATGCCCTGACTGTGGGCACAGGCCTGCAGTTAAATTCAGGCACAACATTTGACGGATCTGCTGCAAGGACAGTCAGCATTGACAGCACCGTAGCTACTTTAACTGGTGTTCAAGTACTGACTGGTAAAACGATCAACGGTCCTGACAACACCCTGACCAACATCGGCAACTCTAGCCTTGTCAATTCAGCAATTACGATAGGCACAACGTCTATTAGTCTTGGTGGTAGCAGTCTAACACTCGGCGGCCTGACTTCTGTTGCTGTGACACAAAACCCAGTGTCTGCCTTGCAGGTGGCCACTAAGCAGTATGTCGATACACTAGTTTCTTCTGGTATTACATACCACACGGCCGTCAAGTATGAGGTACCTAATACAACCGGAAACTTGAATGCCATCTACAACCAACCAGGTGGTCCTGGAGTAGGGGTTGGTGCCACGTTAACCAATAATGGGACACTGGCAGCGTTTGCACCAGATGGTCCTATAGCAGCTCCTGGTGACCGCATTCTGATCTACAACCAAACCAACCAGTTTGAAAACGGCGTTTATACCGTCACCACAGTTGGTGATGGATCCACTCCATGGGTGTTGACAAGAGCAACTGATGCAGACACCTACGCCTTAAAAGATCCTAATGGTCTTGGCAATGGCGACGCTTTCTTTGTTACCAGTGGTAATACAGGAGCCGGTGAAACTTACGTCTGCAATACGCCTGGCACGATTACGTTTGGTACTACCGCAATTACATTTGTCCAGGTATCGGCAACCCAAGTTTATTCTGCAGGAACTGGACTGACGCTGACAAATACAACGTTCAGCATCACTAATACAGCAGTTACCCCAGCTTCTTATGGAGCAGCTAATAAGACCTTGACAGCCACTGTGAATGCGCAAGGCCAGTTGACTGCTTTAGCAGATACTCCAATCGCTATCACAAACAGCCAGGTCAGTGGATCGGCTGCTTCTGGAGCAAATAGCGACATCACCAGCATGACTGGTTTGACTGGTGGAATCTCTACTCCGGACTTCATTCAGTTTGATACAACGGCTACAGTTACAGATGCACCAGGCAAGTTGTACTATGACGATGCAGACATGTTCCAAACACTTGCCTTCCAAATGGACGGCGGGATTGTTCAGCATGTTGGCGAGGAAATTTATTACAGAGTTAGATTGACTGCTCCCTGCACCAAGGGCCAGGTGTTGATGTTCACAGGCACTCTTGGATCGTCTGGCGGTTTGACAGCAGCTCCTGCAACAGGATTAACGCCAGAACAAGCTAACTACATTTTAGGACTTGCTGCACAATCAGGCACAACTAACGATTGGATCACGGTTACCCAATTTGGTGAAGTTCGTGGAATTGACACGACAGGAGGTTCTGAAGCCTGGACTCAAGGTCAAGTGTTGTACTACAACCCATCAGTAGCTGGTGGTTTGACAGACACTAAGCCAAATGCACCAAACGCAATTGCTGTTATGGCGGCTGTCGTTCACGTGGGAGTCTCAAACGGCATCTTGTTTGTCAGGCCTACGTTTGGATCTGTGCTTGGTGGAACAGACGGCAATGTACAATTTGGCACATTAAACAATGGAGATGTGATTGTCTACGACAGCGTAGATCTTCGTTGGGAAAATAGAGCCCAATCTACGCTAGCCGTAGGGACAGCCACAAATTTAGCCGGTGGTACGGCCGGGGCGCTTCCGTATCAATCGGGTGCCGGTACAACCCTGTTCTCTGCAGCAGGAACTACTGGCCAATTTTTAATCTCAGGTGGTACGGGATCACCCACCTGGACTGACACCGTATCTGGAGGAACTTACTAATGACCACGATTCTGACTAAAAAGAAGGACACGACCGGTGCGCCGGCACCTGGTGACCTTACCAATGCTGCAGGTGGCGCAGAACTTGCTGTCAATACATTTGACAAGCGCCTTTATACTAAGGACAGCGGCGGCAACGTTGTTGAGATCGGCACTAACCCCACGATCTTGAATATCGACAACATCCAGATCGATGGCAACACGATCAGCAGCACAAATACTAATGGCAACATTAACCTGACGCCTAATGGTACAGGCACTGTTGTAGCTGCTAAATTTTCAACACCGGTTGATGCCTCTATCTCAGGTCTTACTGTTGGTAAGGGTGGTGGGGCTGTAAGCACGAATACGGCTATTGGTAGTAGCTCTTTATTTTCTAATACGAGTGGTAGTTCTAATATTGCTGTTGGTACTGATTCTTTGTATTACAACACAACTGGCAGCCAAAATGTGGCAATCGGTCGTTCTTCATTGGTAAACAATACGACAGGTTCAGACAATATTGCCATTGGTTTTTCTGTACTCAACAATAATACTTCCGGTGGTTTTAATACATCAATTGGACGACAATCCCTTGCTGCAAATACTACCGCTGGATATAATGTAGCAGTTGGTTATGCTGCCGCACTTTCAAACACCACCGGTCAATACAATACCGCAATTGGTACAGAGTCACTACGCTCCAACACCACAGCATCTAATAATACAGCAGTAGGTTATCAAGCTGGATATAGTAATACGACTGGTGCAATCACTGCTTTGGGATTCTATGCTGGTAGAGGAAATACTATTGGCGATGGAAATACTGCTATTGGACAAAGTTCTTTATCAACAAATACAACTGGAAATTACAATACAGCTATTGGATATTTGTGCGGTGGCTCACTAACAAGTAGCAACAACACCTTAATGGGAACATTCTGCGGAACTGGCATTACCACAGGAGCAGATAACACCATTATTGGAAGGTCATCAGGCACAAACACAACGACTGGTTCAAATAACGCCGTATTGGGAACTGTTGCTTTTTTAGCTAACACTACAGGCTCAAATAACACTGCAATAGGATTAAATGCTCTTTACTCTAACACCACAGCCTCTAACAACACAGCAGTAGGCTATCAAGCTGGTTACAGCGGAACCACTGCAACCCAAAACACATACGTTGGCGTGCAGTCTGGCTATGGAACCACTGGCTCAGGCTTTAACACAGCTGTTGGTGCTTATACTTTGGCCACTTCAGGCTCAGGTCAAGAAAACGTAGCGATCGGCCAATCTGCACTAAATGCAAACACTAGTGGATCCTACAACGTGGCTGTTGGTAGACAAGCACTTGTATCTAATACTACAGCTACCGGTAACACTGGATTGGGACATCAGTCTCTCTATTCAAACACTACGGCAGCTAACAATACTGCCGTCGGTTTTCAATCAGCCTACTTTAATACAACAGGTTCCGATTTAACAGCTGTTGGATTTAGAGCTCTTTATTCAAACACAACCGGCTCATATAACACGGCTGTTGGTCAAGCTGCTCTTAGCGCAAACACCACCGCTAGTTATAACTCTGCTTTAGGCTACCAAGCGCTTACTTCAAATACCACTGGTATTGTGAACTCAGCATTTGGTTACCAGGCTCTGTTCCTAAATACGACCGGTAACTACAACAACGCATTTGGTACTAGCGACCTTGCTGTTGGTGGAGCCCTGCAGAACAATACAACGGGTTCATTTAACAACGCATTTGGTAACGGCACGTTGGCTAGCAATACAACTGCTAACTACAACAACGCCTTTGGTCAGCAAGCTCTCAATAAAACTACCACAGGTTCAAACAACGTAGGTATTGGCTATGCGGCCTTGTATAACAATACAACAGGCAGCGGAAGTACGGCTGTAGGACATCAGGCAGCTTTCTCAAGCACCTCTAACGGCCAGATTACCGCATTTGGTTACCAAGCTGGTTACTCAAATGCTGCCGGTAACTTTAACATGTACATTGGTTACCAGGCTGGTTTCTACGACAACGCTGCAGGTGCAACATTTAACTCCTATATTGGTTACCAGGCTGGTCTCAATATGGGTAATACAAACGCCAACAACAACACAGCTGTTGGTGGTAATGCGATGCGTGGTGGTGCAACCCCGGCTAACAACGGCGGATCAGGAAATACGGCAGTCGGTAACGGCGCAATTTACAGCCTAGTTGGTGGCGTCCAAAACGTCGGCATTGGACAGAATGCTCTATATTCATTGACAAACGGGGCGTATAACACAGCGGTTGGTGTAGGAGCCTTGGTTGCAAATACAACTGCTTCACTTAGCACAGCCGTTGGCTACCAAGCAGGATATTCTCAAACAACCACAGCAAATCCAAATGACTGGTTTGGTGCACAAGCCGGTTATTACGTTACTGGTGGTGCAAACTCTGCTTTTGGCTACAATGCAATGCTTGGAAGCACTCTGGGTGCAACAGGTACCGGTAACTGCGCATTTGGTAGATTTAGTTTAACATCACTAAGAAGCGGTTCTAATAACTGTGCCTTTGGTGTAGGCACCTTGCAAAACACAACAACCGGGGATAACAACGTAGCGATGGGCTACCAAGCCTTGCTAACTAATACTACAGGTAACCACAACACGGCCATCGGTTTACAAGCCTTGCTTTCAAATACAACCGGCGTAGACAACGTATCTATTGGAGCAGATTGTTTACGTAGTTCTACAACTGCTAGTGGTAACGTATCTATCGGCCGTTTTGCTTTGTATTTTAATACCACGGGCAGTGGTAACGTTGCCATTGGCTATGATGCAATGTTAAGAAATACAGCAAACAATAACGTAGCCGTTGGATATGAGGCCATGCAAGAAAATACCACAGGAAGCGGAAATACCGCCCTTGGTTTCAATGCTCTTTTATCAAACGTAGCTTCAAACAATAACACGGCTATAGGATCTGCAGCCCTTGATGCTTCTACAACAGGTAATCAAAACACGGCTGTAGGAGCCGGAGCTTTTGGATCTTTAACATCGGCCGTCAACGGTGTGGCAATCGGTTTTAATGCACTCGCCGCGGCTACAACAGGCGAAGGTAACGTTGCCGTAGGAGAAAGCGCAGGAAACAACACAACCACAGGGCAATTTAACGTTCTTATTGGTAAATTTGCTAGAGCATCTGGTGCGACTGATAATAACTGCATAGTGATCGCTGCCAATAATGGAACACTTGGAAAAGGTTCTAACACCGGATTTATAGATCCTGGTGCCGGTGGAGTGTTCCAAGGAAACAACTCTAGTTCTTGGTCCACTACTTCTGATCGCAGACTTAAAAAGAATATCGTTGACAATAACGAAGGACTTGAAAAAATTGCTGGAATTCAAATACGCAATTTTGAATATCGTTTGCCAGAAGAAGTTGACGCAGAACTTACACCTACTGACGCTATTAAGAAAAAAGGCGTGCAGTTGGGGGTCATTGCACAAGAACTTCAAACCGTGTTGCCGGAGTGTGTTAAGCAACAGTCAACAGGGGTGCTCTCTGTAGATACGGACAATTTGACCTGGTACATGATTAACGCAATCAAACAGCTTAAAGCAGAAGTAGATTCACTCAAGTCACAACTTAACCAAGGAGCTTAAAAATGACTGAACTCATTCAAGAAAAACCTACTGCAGAAGAAATTGCGCAGCACTATAAAGCTGCTATTGATTCTGTAAACTTGATCAACGGCGGTAAGCCAGAAGGCGTAACAGACGCAGACTGGGCAAATACGGTTGCCCGCAATAAAGAGCATCTCCAGATCATGCTTGCTAAAGACTTTTGGACGACAGAAGACCTAGGTCCTTTGAAAGCCGCTGCAGCTTAAGGGTAATTGGCCTGCCCTTTCAGGCCATATTTTTAGGAGAAAACTATGGGAAACGAAAAAAAGACCCCCATCAGTATCGACGGCGTTGAGTATAACTTTGAAGATCTAACTGCAGAACAGCAGACGCTGTTTAACCACTGCATCGATCTTGATCGTAAGATTAGCTCGGCAGCCTTTAATTTGGATCAATTGCAAGTCGGCAAGCAAGCGTTCATCGACCGCTTGAAGGCTGCTCTAGAGAAAAAAGAAGGAGAGTAAATGAATGCGGCAGAAGTAGCGGCAGCGTTATCGACACACGAGGCAGTGTGCGCAGAACGCTATAAAAACATTGAGGTGCAATTTAGATCTAGCAATGCTAGGCTGAAGCGGATGGAGACCATCATGATCTCTGCTGCCGCCGCAATTATCGCTGCTTCTGGCGCAGTCTGCATGCTCCTTATCCAACTTTTGACTAGGTAAGTAGCATGGATCAGACATTAGCTCAAAAAATAGCCGTGATCCAAGCGGAGGCCGAGATGAAGCTCAAGGAGCTAGAAGCTCAGTCTCCCGCTAAAGAGATTGCAGGCAAAGCTATTGGTAAGCACGGCTTGTTTTACATCACCCTGATCGTGGCGATGGGAGTTGGTGCTTCTATTGTCTTAGATAATGACAAGATTGCCGCAGTCATGGGTCTTCTTGGAGCCGCCTTAACTGCTTTGATTAGTATGCTCAATGGTATTGCAGGAGCAAATCCAAAGCAAGAGAAGCCAGAATTTGAGATTATGAAGGACTTGATCGCTAAACTTGAGACAATGGCAGACCGTGACGCGATGTCAGTCCAAGTTGAAGGCGATAAAGTGGTCGTTAAGAAAGGCGACCATGAGACTACCGTAGGGAGGCAATGATGTTTCCACTGACAGCTTTGTTTGACGTCGGCATGAAGGTTTTGGATAAGTTTATTCCAGATCCAGAAGCTAAAGCCAAGGCGCAACAAGAACTATTGAAGATGCAGCAAGAAGGCCGTTTGGCCGAGTTAAATGCTGACAACATTGAAGCACAAGAATTGACTAAGCGACAAGCTGCTGACATGGCCAGTGATTCTTGGCTTAGTAAGAACATTCGCCCAATGACCTTGATCTTCATTCTTGGAGCCTATTTTGTATTTGCAATGATGTCTGCCTTTGGCAGCAATGCCAATGAGAAGTACGTTGAGCTACTTGGTCAGTGGGGCATGCTAATCATGAGCTTTTACTTTGGTGGTCGTACACTAGAGAAGATCATGGACATGAAGTCTAAGGAGAAGTCTAATGCAGCTAAGTAAGAACTTCAGCCTTGAAGAGATGATCAAGTCAGAGACGGCACTCCGTCATGGCATGGATAACACTCCAGGTAAAACAGAGATCGCCAATATGGTAGCTCTCTGCGAGAAGGTCTTGCAACCTGTTCGTGACCATTTTGCTCGTGGTGTCAAGGTCAATTCAGGCTATCGCCATCCCGAGGTAAACGCCAAGGTTGGTGGTTCCAAAACCTCTGATCACTGCAAAGGCATGGCAGCTGATATTGAAATTCCTGGTGTGCCTAACCATGAATTAGCCGAATGGATCAGTAAGAATTTAGAATTTACTCAGGTAATCTTGGAGTTTTATACCCCAGGAATTCCTGACAGTGGCTGGGTGCATGTGTCTTATGACCCTGCTAATTTGAAAAAACAAGAATTGACAGCAGTCCGTAGAGATGGCAAGACGGTATATCTACCAGGACTGGTTGCTTAAGGATAGACTATGCCACAAGCGATGACCTTTAACACCCTGAAGAATGACGTTAAGAGCTATCTTGAACGTGGCGCTTCTGCATCTACTGATCCGATCGTCTTTGCTCAGATTCCTAATCTGATCAACTTGGCTGAGCGCCGCATCAGTCGTGATCTTAAGATTCAGGGTTTTCAGACGGTCGTTGTGACGACTATGCAAGCAGGGGTCGCTGTGGTTCCTAAGCCAGACCGCTGGCGTGAAACAATTAGCATGAACATCGGCACAGGAACCGGCAACAACACCCGTGTGCAGATCTTCCCAAGGGCTTATGAGTATTGTCGTCAATACTGGCCTACTGAGACTCAAGTCGACGAACCTGTATTTTACGCAGACTATAACTATACCAACTGGCTATTTGTACCAACACCAGATCAAAATTACCCGATTGAGATCTTGTACTACGAATTGCCGGCACTTTTAGATGACAGCAACCAAACAAACTGGCTCACTGAGTTTGCGCCTAACTTGCTGCTATATGCAACATTGCTAGAAGCCACTCCGTTCTTGAAGAATGACGAACGGATCCCAGTCTGGCAGACCATGTACGCACAGGCAGCACAGGCGCTAAACGGCGAAGATCTGAAGAAGATCCTAGACCGTGGAGCCGTAAGGAATGAGGCCTAACCATGACAGTCTACACAAATATTTTCGGTGGTAGTAACATCAGCCCTGCTGAGGTCAGCTATTCTGCGGTCAACCTGACTGCAGATACTGTCTTTGACTGGCCTCTTGAAACGGCACCTTCTAGTAACTTAATTGCTGGAATCATGGAGGTCACTGCAAGTGCAGGGCCATTCTCGTTGATTTTGCCAAGTGCCTTAGAAGCTTCTACCGGTCAAGCCATTCTGTTTAATAACGTCGGGTCTAACACATTCATCATTAAGAATGCTGCAGGAGTTCAAGTAGCGGCTCCTACTCAAGGCACTGTTTGGCAGCTTTATTTGTCAGACAATACGACAGCAGGCGGTACTTGGGAAGCTTTTCAATATGGAGCAGCTGTTTCATCTGCTAATGCTGCTTCACTTGCAGGCACTGGTCTGGTGGCCATCGGAACCTTGTTGTCGTTGGCTATGCCAACAACGTCTTTCAGCACCACTTACACTGCTGGTGTGGCAGACCGGGCAAAGACGTTTATCTGGACAGGAGGAGCCGGTGTCATTAACCTGACTTCTGCAGGTACTCTTGGCGATAACTGGTTCATGCAACTTCGCAACGAAGGCACAGGAGCCGTTACCGTAGATCCTGCAGGTACTCAAACGATCAACGGATCATCGACACTGGTCTTCCAACCTGGTGATTCTGCGATCATCTTGACAGACGGCGTAAACTTCTATACCATCGGCTATGGACAAGCTCCTGTCTTTGCATTTGACTACACATCGATTAACGTAGCAGGTTCTGGTAACTATGTGCTTTCCGGTAACGAGCTGAACCGCATCGCCTACAGCTTTACTGGCGTCTTGACAGGCAATCGCAACGTCATCGTACCAGGTACCGTACAGCAATACTGGGTGGCGAATAATACAACCGGTCCTTACACGTTGACTGTTAAGACAGCAAGTGGAGCCGGGGTCACGATTAACCAAGGGGCAAGAACCATCTGCTACTCAGACGGCAATGACGTTTTGACTGCAGATACCGGCGGCGTATCGGTTCCGATCGCAATTAGTGAAGGTGGTACTGGAGCCACAACAGCGGGTAACGCCCTGATCAATCTAGGTGGAACTGCAACAGGTATTGCAATCTTTACTGCGGCATCTCAGGCGGCTGCTCAGTCAGCCATTGGTCTTGATCCAATTCAAGGTGGTACATACTGATGGCTACGACCCCGGTTATCATCAGGTCTCAACCGGGTATCAAGCGCGACGGTACCAAGTTTGAGGGCGATTTTTACGTAGACGGTCAATGGGTCCGTTGGCAGCGGGGTCTTCCTCGTAAAGTCGGCGGATACAGAGCTATTAGCCGATTCTTGACCGAAATCAGTCGAGGCATCAAGACTTATACAGAGAACAGCAATACCTACTTCCATTCCGGTTCTGCTGGTTTCATAGAACGCTTCTTGATTGATCCGTTTGGATCGACTAGCCTAGTTATCAATAGAACGCCATCAACTTTACAGGTTGACGATGACAACATTTGGCAGTTCGATGTGGTCTACGACAGCTCGAATGTGCCACCGGTCAATACCCTGGTTGCGCAAGTGGCTCCTAATGCCAACTGCCTATGTAATACGGTGGGCGGTCAGTTATTCATTGGCGACCTTACAGGTACCGCTCCACTGACAGAGATTACCACTTTCCCAACTGGAGCCAACATCTCTGGTGGCGTTTGCGTCTTGCACCCCTACCTGACATATTTTGGATCAGATGGCGTGATTGGATGGTCAGTCGCTGGTAACCCGGCAGACTTGACAGGCGTAGGATCAGGATCAGCCCGCGTAGCAGCCCAGAAGATTGTTCGTGGACTTCCCCTTAGAGGAGGTCCTGGAAATGCGCCGGCAGGCCTCTATTGGTCCGCAGATGCTGTGATTCGTGCTTCTTTTGTTGGTGGACCTCAGATCTTTCAGTTTGACACGATCAGCAGCCAATCTAGCATTTTGTCAGCCGCTTCTGCCATCGAGTATGACGGTATCTACTTCTGGTGCGGTACAGATCGATTCTTGATGTTCAATGGTGTCGTTAGGGAGATTCCTAACAACCTGAACCTGAACTACTTCTTTGACGGTCTAAACAGGGCAGCTGCTCAACGAGTCTTTGCGTTCAAAGTACCTCGTTATGGCGAGATCTGGTGGTGCTACCCACGTGGGGATGCTACAGAATGCACCCATGCTGTTATTTACAACGTCAGAGAGAATACCTGGTACGACACAGAACTGCCTAATGGCGGTCGTTCTGCTGGTGAATTCTCTCCTGTTTACGCAGCCCCTATCTTGACTGGCGTTGAGCAGTCTACCTTTGCCCCACAAAATCGTATTACCGAGAATGGTGATCTTCGAATCACTGAAGACGGTAACCAAAGGATCATTGAGGCAGAAGAGGGCTACGTAGTTTGGCAGCACGAAAAAGGCGTCAACGAGATCAATGGTCAGTTCATCACAGCCATTCCTTCTTGGTTTGAAACTGCTGATATGAGCTACCTGATCGGAGCTCAACCACAAAGCAAGTGGATCAGGGTTGAAATGATTGAGCCTGACTTTGTACAGTCTGAAAACATGACGGTCCAGTTGACCGGTCGTGCCAACGCCAAAGCCGGTGAAGTTCGCAGCGAAGAAAGAATCATCTACGCAACACCAACAGATCCCTATGAACAGGTCGTCTGGTTCAAAGAAGAACGTCGAGAGCTGCGCTTCAAGTTCACTTCTAACACCATCAACGGCGATTATCAAATGGGTCAGGTCATTGCCCACATCGCTCCTGCTGATGGAAATGTGCTCGGAGCTGTTGCAGGGGGTTCCACGTGATCACGCAGCCTGTTATAATTGGACTACGTGATTGGGCTGATCAGATCGTACTTGATCTGGATACGTATGGCCCTCTTGCGAGGCTAGAAAATGAAAACGATTGGCAACAATGGGGCTTGCAATTCTGCGTTATCTCGGGATTGAGTCAAAAGAATGTCCCTAATCCATTCGCGTTCAATGACTGGCGTTCCTGGGCAGAGCGGTTCGTACAAATGGTGGACTAAATGACTGAACAAGATTTCCTCAAGCTGCTGCACGAAGTAGCTAAAAAAGCAAAGCCGTTTCATAGCGAGCTTAAACCAATCGACAGCATGGACATGATATTCACAGACGCGGGTCTTGATAGTCTAGACATGCTAATGTGCACAGTTTACCTGTGTGAGATCTACGACGTCGAAGACGAAAAGAGCAAGGAAATGCAGGCCAAAACTCCTAGAGAAGCCTACACGTTCTTGACTGAAAATGGTCGTCGACAACCAGAATCTTTTGAACAAGCTTTTGGGTGGATCCAATGAGAATCTTCTTGACCGAGAGCAGGTACGTTTGTACCACCGACACCGAGGTCTACGAAGATCACAATTTTCCACAAAAAGTGCATTGGTTCCCTGACTCTTACGCAAGGGTCAAGACTGGGTTGTTTCACCCAGCCCATACGATTGCTGAAAAGGTTCTAGATCCTCAACTCTTGAACCTGATTCGCCAGACACAGACTGGCAAAACCGCGTTCCTCCTGGCTTCTGGTAATAGCAACTTTGCTAACGAGGGCCGCAAGATGGGCAAAGAGAACAGTATGACCTTTAACTATAAGGTCCTTCCGTTGTCTTTGACTCAGATCTACGCAGGCCGTATTGCTGCGCAGTGCGGGGAAATAGACCACACGGCTACGGATGCCACCGCGTGCACCTCGAGCCTTAAGGTCTTGATGGACGTACAAACCCTGATCAAGTTTTATGGCTTTGACCGGGTCATTGTACTAGCTGTCGAGGATCAAGTCAATAATATGACCCTCCAGTTCTTCGGTGAAGCTGGAGCAACACTAACAGAAAAGATGGCCGCGGAGCACCAGGTGGTACCCTCGGCCTTCGATTCTAAGAATTTTGGGTTCTATATTGGCCAGGGCGCTGCCTTTGCCGTATTTGAATCTGAAACGGCTATGGAAAAGTCTGGACTACAACCAAAAGCCGAACTTCTGGGTGCCTATACAGCCACTGAAATCCTGAGCAATGCCATCGGTCAACGAGAAGATGGTCAGGGTTTTACACGGGCCATAAAAGGAACCATAGAAATTTGTCAAATTCGTCCAGAACAAATTAAAATCGTTAAGACTCATGGTACTGGGACTAAGTCTAACAATGCCGCAGAAAAGGCTTGTTTAGAACAGAACCTGAGTGGGTTTGTAGCGACATCGTATAAGCAACGAATCGGCCATACGATGGGAGCGAGCGGACTTTTAGAGACCCTCTTGCTGTTCAATGATTTGGATAAGGGCGCTGTGCCTGAGATCTTGAATAGGACAGAAGAGGATCATGTGTTCCTCTCGCATCCGGTTGAAGCTCCTAATGGCATAGTGATGAGCTTGAGTGCAGGCATGGGCAACGTGTTCAGCGCAGCACTGTTTGATAAGAGGATTTAATATGCCATTAGTCGATAGCAGACAACAAATGCTTCAGGTGGGCGAGATCTTACAGATCGCCGCCGAAAATACACAAACGGAATATCCGATCGAATTTGTGTATGCCACTTTCGTCAAGGAAGTGCAAATGCCAGACAGCAAATTCTACCGCTATGGCAACACCATCTACGTCATTCACGGTTCTCGTAAAGATCCCCGCAAAGGCCAATTCAGAGCATTGAACGCAGACACAGCACAAAATTTTGCTCAATCAGGATTTCAATTCGTGATTGATGCCTACAAAGCTGGCTTTGATGTTTTGGTCACAGAATTCAGAGACCAGAGCCTTCTAAATATTTTCAGAACTGTTTCCAAGAATCCTCCTAACCCTGGCATGGGGTATCAGGTAGAGATGACCCCAGATAATCAATATAGGGTTACTCTTCAGCTTGGAACACCACGTCAAGGAGTTAGATAATGGGTGGCGTTGTAAGTGCAATTGGCGACGCAATTGGTGGCGTCGTAGAGGCTGTCGGCGACGTTGTTGAGGGCGTTGGCGACGTTATTGAGGACGTTGGTGAGGCGATTGACGATTACGTTATTCAGCCTATTCTAGACGACCCCCTAACTGCTGTTGCTACCGTAGCAGGTGCTGCCTTTCTTGGGCCGGCAATCGCTCCTGCCCTTAGTGGGTTTGGAGCAGCCGCTGGCGCCGTAGGAGCCGGTATTGGAGCAGCAGCAGGCAATACAACAGCAGGTCTTGTACAAGGCGAAGATTTTGATGAAGCAATCAAAGGCGGTTTGATAGCTGGCGTTACTGCTGGTGCAACAAAAGGTGCATTTGATTACTTTGGCAGCGATAGTGCTGCTGCAGCTGCTGCACCTGATGAAGCTCTCAGTACGGCAGTTGATCCTCTTGATGATCTTCTAGCACAGAACAACAACTTTGCCAATGTTGATGTTGGTTTGCCAGGTGGTACCGGAGCAACTACATCTATTGTTCCTGATGTTCCATCACTTACACCAACAGCTCTTAATCCCGTTGATGATGCTTTGAGCACAGCGGTCAATCCTGTTGACGACGCTCTTACAACGGCAGTCAATCCTGTTGATGATGTCGCGACGGTAACAGCCTCTGCACCGACGACTCCAACCAGTCCGCTAGCTCAATCTAACGTAGGTCTAAAGGTACCTAAGTTTGATCCTAATGCTGCTTTGCCAAGAGATTTGTCAGGAAATATTGACTACAGCTTGACGGCAGGTATGAATACCACAGGTCCTGGCCTTCAATTGCCTAGTACGACTGGCGGCCCAGGTCTGAGCTTTGCTCAAGAAGCAATTCCTGACTTTACCTATAGCATGGACAGTTTTGATCCTTCTATCAGGGGTATGGGAGATGTTTGGACAGGTGAAAGCGGCAAGCTCTATGGTATGGGAAGCCCTGCTGGTACAGTAAACCAATATGGTTTCACACCAACACCTGACACAATTCAATACGCATCAACAACTCCATCTGCCGCACCAAGAACCTTGACCGACAAGCTGAAGAGCTTTGATTTCAAGGACATCAACAGCGGCGACCTCAGTAATGTTGCTGGAAAAGTTGTTGACTACGCTATTGAGAATCCACTGACTACGTTAGCTGGTATCACACTGGCAACCGGAGCATTGACTCAGTCACCTCCTCCAAGTGCTCAACCACAGCAAGGCAGCACTCGTGATCCTAGTTTTAACCGTCCAATGGACATCTACAACTACTTGCGTGAGCAAAACCTTTACGGTGGTGACTTGACTAAGTACGGCCAAACAGGTGGCGAGTATCAGTTCTTTACTCCTGCTAAGTTTGAATTGGTGCCTAAGCAAGCTGCTCATGGTGGTTTGATGAGGTTTGCAAATGGCGGTCAGGTGCCAGCAATGCCTCAGCGTCCTCAAATGGGTGGCCTTGCACAAGCCATGCAGACTGGTAACATGCCACCTGCAGGTGGAGGTGCTCGTGGGCAAATGATGCCTCAAGGTCGTCCACAAATGATGAACCGCAATCCAAAGACTTCTTACTATCAATATGGTAACCCTCCTGCTCGTATGGCAGCTGGCGGTGCCTTGAACATGGTCAGAAGTTACAACGTTGGAGGTGGTGCTGACGGACGCTCTGATGACGTCAACGCAGTGCTTTCTGATGGCGAATACGTATTTGATGCTGAGACAGTTGCTCTATTGGGCAATGGTTCATCTGAAGCAGGTGCAGATCGCTTAGACCAGATGAGAGAGCAAATTCGCAAACAAAAGGGTGAGAACCTTGCAAAAGGAAAGATCAGTCCTGATGCCAGAAGCCCACTCAGTTATTTGAAGAAGGCTTAATATGGGAATCCTAGACTTTCTATTCCAAGGCAGTCCTCCATCGTCTGTCACCACTTATGGTGAGACGACTCAGGACTTACCTACTTGGTACTCTGACTATACACAAGGCCTGATTAGCCGGGCTAACGCGATTGCGGCAGAACCCTATAGAGCCTACGGGCAACAAAGGATTGCTGGGCTAGACCCGGCGCAGCAAATGGCGTATCAGTCAGCCCTTGGGCTGCAAAGTCAATATCAGCCTACTGTAGACACTGCGGTCAATATGGCAATGCAGGGCGGTCAAGGAAGCGCACTGAATCAAGCAAGGCCTTATTTTCAAGAGGCTATGAACTACAACCCGTTGGTGTTTGCAGGCCCTTTGATGGGAGAAGCTGCAACCAACATTCGCCAGCAAGTTGGCGATACTAGTGCCCTGGCTCAACCCTACTTTGGTCAAGCTTCTCAGCTCATGGGCCAAGGTGCTCAAGGTGCTGCAGGTGTTGCTCAGCCATATTTTGGTCAGGCGGCAGGCACTTTTGGATCTGCCTTGCAAGGAACAGGTCAGGCAGGAACCGCTAATACAGCAGCTCTTGCCCAACCCTATTTGCAACAAGCAGGAGCACTGACATCTCAAGGTGCAACTACTGGTCTTGGTGGCATTCAAGACTACATGAATCCTTATCAAGAGCAGGTGGTTAACCGTATTGGTGACCTTGCTTCTCGTAACCTCCGTGAAAATATTCTGCCAAACATTCAAGACAGGGCCATTCAGGCTGGTCAATTTGGAGGATCACGTCAAGGTGAGCAGATTGGCCGTGCCATTAGGGATATGCAAGAATCAACCTTGGCTCAGCAATCACAGGCTTTGCAATCTGGTTATGGACAAGCTGCTCAACAGTTGCAAGCCGATCGGGCGCGTCAATTGCAGGCTGCCGGTCAGCAAGCTCAATTTGGAGCGCAGGCTGCCGGCCTATCCGCAGCAGACTATCAGCGTATGCTTTCAGCGGCTGGTCAACAAGCTCAGATTGGTGGTCAGCAGGCAGCTCTTGGCCAAACCATGGCAGGACTTACTGGTGCAGACTATCAACGTATGTTGACAGCGGCTCAACAGCAAGCTGCTTTGGGTCAAGCTCAAGCAGGCCTTCAGGGTGCAGACCTTGCAAGATATGCACAAGCCGGCTCTCAATTGGGTGCTCTTGGTCAAATGACAGGTCAGTTGGCCGGTCAGGCAGGAACCCAAGCAATGCAAGCCGGTCAGCAGATCGGAGCATTGTCTGGTCAAGATCTGACTCGTCAGCTACAAGCTGCTCAGCAACTTGGTACCCTTGGACAAACCCAGCAGCAACTCGGTCTCCAGAACATCGGAGCCTTGGAAGCTGCCGGCGCAATGCAACAGCAGCAAGCTCAACGCTCCTTGGATCAGGCGTATGCCGACTTCTTGGGACAGAGAGAATACGACCGCAACAATATCGCATTCCTCAACGCGGCCATCCGCGGTCTCGAGATTCCTACATCTACGTCGACCACGTCTACTGGTCCTGCAAGCGTTTACCAACCTTCACCGTTGTCTCAATTGGCACAAGGCGCTGCGACAATTTACGGCTTCAATAAGCTGTTTGGTAAGTAATTAGAGGATAAAACATGGCATTCGAAGACGACGATTCACAAGATTCCCAGGTTATACAGACCGGCTTTACCTCGTCTCGAGGCGTGAACCCTTATACTTCTCAACTGCAAGAGTTGCTTGGGAAGTATCTTGAGCAGACAGATAAGCAAGCCACTGAAAAGCAACAGATCTTGGATGCTGCTCGTGAACGTCTTTTGACTCGCCAAGCAGGTCCTTCTGATGCTGAGACCGCTTTCCGTATTGCTGCTGCATTTGGTAAGCCTACTCGTACAGGCAACTTCTTTGAAGGCCTGAGTGGCGTGACTGATGTTGCTGCAGACGTACTTGGTCAAAAGCGTAAGGCCAAAGCAGAACTTGAAGATTTGCAGATGAAGTATGACCTGGCAGCCATCGACCAGAAGGGCGAGGGTCTCAAGACTAAGGTCTCTGCTCTGTCGACTCTTGCTAAGTCTGTGCCTAAAGATCGCCTGACTGAAGTCGAAAAGCTTATTGAAGTGGTCAATGATCCTAAAGCTTCACCTGAGGCTAAACGGATCGCAAATGCTCGTATCAACAAGCTGACCTACATCAAACCTGAAACCGGTGGTGCAGATGGCGTCAGCGGCAAACCACAATCTCCTGCAGGTAAGATTGCAGCAGATGAGGGCTACAAACCAGGAACCCCTGAATTCAATGCCCGTGTTCAGAAGATCGTCAAGGAAGGCACTTCTGTCAAGCTATCTCCTGCTGAGATCAAGCTCAAAGATGAATTGCAAGACAAGATCAGCGCTGGTAAGGAAGTTGTGACAGCGTTTGGTCAAGCCCTGAAGCTCAATGACGTAGCTTATGAGGGCAAGACTGCCGGTATCCGTGAGTCTGTCGGCTCGGTCATTCCTGGTGTTCGTCAGTCTGAAGCCCAAACGGCAACAGCTGATCTTGAGAACATCGTGCTTGGCACTGCGCTGACTCAATTGAAAGCAATCTTTGGTGCAGCACCGACTGAAGGCGAACGTAAGATCTTGATTGACGTTCAGGGCTCCATCAATAAACCGGCAGCAACCCGTAAAGCCATTTGGGAACGCGCCCAGGCAGCAGCTGCTCGTCGAATCAGAGACAATCAAACCCGTCTTACTGAAATATCTAGTGGAGCTTATTCACGCAAGTCAGTATCTGGTGATGAAGAACCTGAGGGCAATGCTCAAGGTGGTCTCATCAAGATGGCTAACGGTGGCGAAGTCAGCCTTGCCAATATCGGCCGTGCTGTAGGTCAAGGTCTTGGCTTTGGTTTCGGTGACGAGGCGATTGCCCGTGTTCGTGCCAAGATGGAAGGCCGTCCTTACGAAGATGTGCTGCGTGAAGAGCGCGAAGCCTATGACCGTTTCGTAGAAAAGAACCCGATGGTGGCCCTCGGTACTGAAATCGTATCAGGAGCCATTCCTAGTGTGGCGGCTGCTTTTGTACCTGGTGGTCAAGCAGCAACTGCGGTAGGTGCCACAAGAACAGCTCAGGCTGCTCAGCGTCTGTCATCTGTCTTGCCTAAGGTCTTGAAAGGACCTACTGGCCGCATGGCAGGAACCGCTGGCGTTCAGGGTGCCGTTGCTGGGGCAGGAACCGCTACCGAAGGTGAGCGCGGATCTGGTGCCCTTCAGGGTGGTTTGACTTCTGCGGTTGCAGGCCCTGTGATTGCTAAAACAGCTCAGGGTATTGGAGCCGGCGCAAAAGCAGTTAAGAACAAGATCGCACCATCACCTGGTGCCGTTGAAGAACGAGCAACTAACAAGGTGCTTGAAGCCATGGCTCGTGATGAGATCGATCCTGTGGCTGCCCGTGTTAAGCTTGAAAAAGACCGGGCAATGGGGGTCAATCCAATGCTCATGGACGTCACGCCATCTACCAAGAGTCTTGGTGAAGCTGTGGTCACCGTCCCTGGTAAAGGCCGCAAGATTCTTGGCGGTGCCTTGGAAGAACGAATTGAAGAAGGTCGTGACGTTATTGGTCAGCGTGTTGTTCAAGACCTGGCCAAGGGCAAGAACTACGTCGCAAGTGAAGACAGCTTGGTCGGTAAGCTACGAGCCAATGCAAACAACCTCTATGATGCAGCCTATGCTCACGGTTCTGTAGACGATCCTAGATTGATGAAGGTACTTGACGATGATACCTTCAAAAAAGCATTCAAAGAAGCTCAGAACATTGCCGGTAAGGAAGCACGTGCAGCCGAACTCCGCGGCGAAGATCCAAGCAAGTTTATCTTGAAGGACATCTACAATGTAGACGCTGAAGGAAATATTGCTAGCATCACCAAGGTTCCAGATGTACGGACCTTGGACTACATCAAGCGCGGTATTGATGCAATCATTGACAAGGGCTACAAAGGCGAGGGCATGTCTAAGGCAGAAGCCAATGCTCTCAAAGACCTTAAACGAGCCTTCGTCAGTGTCATCGACGAGAACGTGCCTGAGTATGCAACTGCTCGTGCTAAGTATGCCGGCGACATGGAAGTTCTGGACGCTCTCCGCCTTGGCCGTGAAGAGTACCTGTCGCCTAAGACCTTGCCTGATCAGGCTGTCAAGATTGTGTCAGGCATGTCTGAAGCTGAACGTGATGCTCTTCGTACAGGAGCTGCTCAGTCTATCCTGTCTAAGATTCAGGATGCTCCTCAACAGATCAACGCCGCACAGCGTGTTATTGGGGCTCCGGCAACTCGTAAACGTCTTGAAGCCCTCTTTGAGAATCCTCAAGAATATGAGATCTTCGAAGCAGCTCTCAAGCGCGAAGCAGAACTGTTTAGAAACGCTCAAGAAGTGGTTCGAGGCAGCCGTACCCAACCTAAGGCAGAAGCAGTTAAGGACCTTAAGTCTGGCAGCGGTGTGATTGACATTGCTGGTGAAGCCGTTGACGTAGCCATGGGAACCCCAGGTTCTGTGGTTGGTCGCGTCTTGAAATACTTGCAAGCCAGAACGACACTTGATGAACAGAGCGCAGGCGAGATCGCTAAGATGCTGAAGTCGGCAACGCCTCAAGAGATTGATGATACACTGAGCCGCCTCGAAAGAAGCAGCCAGAAGTTCACTCAAGATAAGGAACGCACTGCTAAACGTCTGCAAGGAATTGCAGGAACGACCGGCCGAGTTCTGCCCGAATCCGAGAAGATTCCTCGCGAGAAAGAGGAAGAAGCCCCTGAGGAGGACGTCGAAGCCACTATCGAACGCCTCACCAGGGAGTCTAAGGAATGAGTGATCTAGATAAACTCAAAGACAAGTACGACAAAAAAGAAGCTAAGTCGTCTGAAACAATCAAGAGTGCAAGGTCATTGACCAAGGAGCTTGAGTCTAAAAAGGACTCGGCTCCTGTTCGTGCTGCTAAGCAAGCCATCTCTGGTTTCAGAAGCCAGTGGTCTGGTATTGATGAAGAAGGCAAGGTTGGAGTTGGCAAGGGAACCCCTGGCATCTACTACAACACTGTCGCTATCCCTGCTTTGGCTGGCGTCATTGACGACAAATATGCTCCTGACTTTGCTGTAGAGGCCGATAAGAAGGCTGGCAGAATCAGGGAAGCCGTTCGTAAAGAGATGGGCATCGAGGCTCCTAAGGGCGCCCTTGAACATTTTGCCAATGCCGGTGGTGAGATGCTGGCTCAGTTGCCTGTTCCTGGAGCTTGGCTAAACCGTGTCTTGACCCCTGTTAAAAGTGCCGGAGTTGCTGGCAAGATCGCCACTTCTCCTATCGAATATCTAAGCCCAATCGTCGATCCTAAGAAGATCAACTATGGTGTTGGTACTGGCTTCGGTGGTACCATCGGCACTGTTGGTGAGATGCTTGAAGAAGAACCTACTAAGAAAGCTCTTGGTGGACTGATTCAGAAGTACGAAGGTGGCGGCAAAGTCAGCAATGTCAAGTCGTTCTTCTCTGCTATTGACAAGGCTATTGAAACCCTGAAGCAAAAGAAAGGCACAGGAGAGCAGATTCTCAAGGAGATTGAGAAGGCTCCTGGCGTCAAGAAAGAAGAACTTGAGCTTCGCAAGATTAGTGAGAAACTAAAAGACAAGAAGTCGATTACCCAGGAAGAAGTCAAGAAGCTTGCTGAAGAATCTCCGGCCCCTGGCATTAAGACAATCGTCAAGTCAAAGGGGAATGTTGGCGTTCCAGAAGATTGGAAGCCGGTAATTAACGACGAAGCTAAAGAACTTCTTGACAGCGTTGGTGTTCAACCTGTTGTGAATCCTGAAGACCGCAGAATGCTGGCCTTTATGCTTGAAGATACTGGCGACATCATTGACCAAAGAACTTTGCGCATGATGAGCCCAGAAGATTTTGATCTTGACGAGTCTAAATTTAGACAGCTTAAGGACGTAGTTCAAACTATACAGGGCGATTTCAATAGGGCGGTCTCTTATTCAGAGTCTCTGTCAGAACCAAAATTTGAACGCTACACAACTCCTGGTGGCGAAAACTACAGGGAGATCTTGCTGCAAATGGAGCGTCCAAGAACTTCTGGTAGGGATGTTCTTGGTGGTGTTCCACAGGAATTGAGCGTACAAGAAGCAGCCGAAAAAATTGGAATGTACCCTGACGACTTCAGTAAAGGGTCCACGATCCTCTACTACCCTTCTGGAGCCTATATTGAAAAGCTTCCGGATGGTCGGTATATGGCTGTTGTAGAAAATACAGACAAGCTTAGCACTAATCTTGACGACGTTGAGTCATTTGTAGCAAATGCAATGTCCAGCGAACTTGGGGCAGCTCCATCGTCAAATACTTTCCGTGGCGGCCATTTTGACGAACCTGATGTTGTGGTTCATGCTCGAGTAACCGATCGCACAGGCCCAAATGGCGAGAAGGTTTTATACGTTGAAGAGATTCAATCAGATTGGCATCAAGCGGCCCGTAAGAAACGAGACGAGATCATTGACAACAAGCTTAGTGAGTCTCGCGAGATGATTGAAAAACAAAGTCGTGAGATCATGGAGAGCATTGGCCGGTCTGAAATGACTAAGGAGAATGCTGCCATTCGTGAAGGCATTGTCAATAAGCTAACTAAGCAGCGCAGAGCAGAGATCGCTAAAGAAATTCCTAAAGACGAAGGGTACTCTGGATCCCTGTCTGAACTTCAAGGCCAATCTGCTGATGATCTTCTTTGGCAGTATGGCAATCGTTTAGATGAAGGACAAAAGTCTTGGTTGCGTGACTTTATTGAGCGATGGGAGCTGGACGTTGACGGTTCTCCTGCCGGTCAAGCGGCTCAGCAACAACTGTCTGATGAGTATGACAACTGGCTTAAGAACAATTCATTCAAAGGCATTCCTGATGCTCCTTGGAAGAACACTTCCAATGAGCTGGCAGTTAAGCAAATTCTTGACATCGCCGCAAAAGAAGGCTACGACACTGTGGCCTTTAGCCCGGGATCAGAACATGCTAAGCGCTATGGCATGAGCCAGTATTTTGACGCATTGACGGCTACAAAGGAGCCTAATGGTCAAATCAGATTGGTAGGTACTAAAGAAGGTAAAACAGTTGTCGATCGTAAAGTAGATGCCGACGAGTTGCCAGACTATATCGGCAAAGAAAAAGCTGAGAATATCTTAGAGCAGCTTAAAAAACCATCTCCTGTCAACGAAGCATCTGAAAAGCTTAGAAGCAAAGTCGCTCAATGGTCTGAACAGTATGGCGACGACTTCCCTGTAACCCTGAAGCAGAAGTTGACTCCAGAAGAGCAGGCTGAGTGGGATACGCTGCTTTCTGAAAGCCGTGCATGGGATCAGCAATACCGTCCTCAAGGTGAAAAGATTCAAAAGCAGGCCATTTTGACAGGCCCGGATCTTGAACTGACTACGGCAGAAGGGGCAGGCAAGAAAAAGATCTACGACGAGATCATTCCTAACTTTGTCCGTAAGTATGCCAAAAAGGAGTTTGGTGCAGAACCTACTGAAATTGAGATCAGTGCTGGAAAGAAACTAGATCCTGACGAAGATCAGCTGTATCGGACGATGGACGAGATCTCTATGGAAGAGAGCGATGAGTACATGAACCGAGCAATGGAACGGACCTACGAGATGGCCGAACAAGGTCTGAATGACATCGGCATCATGAGAGATACTCCTGAATTTGAGAATCGCTGGTGGGACGCCATTCAAGAGTTTGAAGAGCGCGGGCGCGAAGAAGTTCTATTTGAAATGGCTAAAGAGCGTCTTGGAAATGCGGAGGAAAAGCTTAAAGCTTTCGCGGTTCCTGTAACCCCTCAGATGCGTGAGAAGATCACGAGCCAAGGGCAGCCATTGTTTAGCGTGGCGGCTCCCGTAGCTGTGGGTGCACCTCAAGCAATTCCTCAAGCGGAACCCTTTAGTGAGCCTGAGGCCGCACCAGAACCTGAGGAAATGCCGGTTCCTTACCAGTCTGGTGGACGTAAGAAAGACGAAGACGACATCAATAGCCTGATCGAAGAAGATCCTTTTGTTCGCGTAGTCCGTGACGCTGCGAAGCAGTATGTTCAAGGCAAAGACATCGAATCAGGAGTTTTTGGTGTCAGCAAAGGACCGGTAACCGTTGGCCGCCAAATGATCAATATGCGTGACCCTGGGACAGGCGACTATCAGTCAGTCCAAGCAGACTTCGCAAGGCTAGCCGAGAAGTACGGGCGCGGCAACGTGGCAGCAACCGTCATGAAGCCTGACCAAGCCAGAGGCGTCTACATGGGCGACGTCATGGCTAGCTATCCTGTGGGCGAAGGCCGCGTGATGGCCGGTGTTCGCGGTATGAAGACACCAGAAAAGACTGGCGTGACTGGATACAACGTCGGCTATTCTGGCAAGGCAGGTCCTGGGTACATCGATGCCCAGGTGATGCTGCCCAAGGATCGTCGTCAGGATACCCGGTATCAGGTAGGATACACCCTTCCGTTCTCATCTGGTGGTCCCGTAGGGTTCCAATCAGGTGGCAAAGTAGGGAAGACCAGGGAAGCAGCAGAGAAGCTCCTACGGGTCCTCCATGGAAGTCCTAGCAACATCGTTCCTGAAGCAGGTAGGCCAATTGACGTCACGACAGAGTCTGGCTACGCGGTAAAACGGGGAGCAGACAAGATGCTAGGTAAAGAAGGCCCTCCGATGGTCAACAGGTTTGACATTCCAGAAGGCCGTCTTTTGAAGTTCGAGGAGCAATATAGCCCTGAAGACGTGGCTCTGATGCGTCGATTCTTCAATAAGTTGCCTCAGGGGCAAGCCATGAGGGGTGACGAGATCTGGGACGCAGCCCAAGGCCGGGACGTGATTATGGAAGGAATTGCCAAGTCCGGGGGCTTTGCCGGGTACGAACGACCCAACACCGGAGCAGTAGGCAAAGGCCAGTGGTTCAGGGTTACCGAGCCAGAAGAGCTCAAAAAGGCCAGAAAGCGCGGCGGTCGGGCCTAACCGATCGAGGGCACTTTTTGACCAAAATCCCTATAGAGAGATTCTAGAGGCATAACTAAGAGAATCAGTCCAACCAGTTTTTGGTCTCGCGGAGCCTTATGAAGTCGAGCGAACGACTCAAAAGCACGTGTTAAATGACTGAATTTAACCAGTTATCGGTCTAGAATCCTTCTATAGGGGATTTGACCCTCCGGGGCTAGTAAATGTCCCAGGCTAAAAATATTTGAAAAAAGTCGCGCAGTTCGCGGTTTTTCACTGTAGAATCTACCCATGGACAACATTTCGTTGTTCAGCCTAGAAAGAAGAAAGGAATCACCATGTCACATGAAGTCGAAACAATGGCCTACGCTAACGAAGTTCCTTGGCACGGTCTTGGTACCCCTGTCTCTGCAGACTTAACACCTGCACAAATGCTGCAAGCTGCGCAGCTCGACTGGAAGGTTGAAAAGAAAGCTCTGTTCGTAGACGAGCTCGACACACAAATCAACAGCCACTATGCTTTGATCCGCAACACCGACCATCGTATCCTTGGCATCTGCGGCAACGAATACACACCAACTCAGAATCAAGAAGTTTTTGAGTTCTTTGACAAGTTCTGCAAAGCTGGCGACATGAAGATGGAAACAGCTGGCAGCTTGCACGGCGGTAAGCGCGTATGGGGTTTGGCCAAGATCAACGGCGGCTTCATGCTCGGTGGCAAAGACGAAGTCGAAGGCTATATCTTGCTTGACAACCCACACATCTGGGGCAAGTCTCTGCAGATTCTCTTCACACCGATCCGCGTGGTTTGCAACAACACTTTGACTGCAGCACTTCGTAGCAACAATCATCAAGAGAACACTTTCCGCATGTCTCATGACCGCGCGTTCGATGATGAGATCAAGCAGCAAGCCGCAGAAAAAGTTGGCTTGGCTATGAAAGCTCTTGACGTATTCAAAGACAAGTCTGAATTCTTGGCTTCTAAGCGTGCTAAGGATCAGAAGGTTCTTGAGTTCTTCAGCAAGCTTGTCAATCCAACACTGTTCCAAACAGCACAAGAGCAAAGCGAAGACGGTACCGTCAACCGCGCAGATCTTGGCCGCGTTGTGAACCGCTTGTACGAGCTTGTCGATACTCAACCAGGTGCTGATCTGAAAACTTCAGCCGGCACTTGGTGGGGTGCTTTCAACGCAGTGACGTACTACTACGACCACGTAGCTGGTACTGATCAAGACAAGCGTTTGACTTCTGCATGGTTTGGTTCTGCAGCAACTCGTAAGCGTGAAGCTCTCGAGTTAGCCGTGGAATTCGCAGAAGCAGCCTAATCACCGGGGGCTCCGGCCCCCATCTTTCACTTCCATAGGAGAACATCATGGCAAATGCCAGAGGCAAGCATATTGACAACACCCATCTCAGCATCGATCAGGCTGAGGAACGCGGGTTTATTCACCGAGACTACATCGCCCACTGTTTACGCTGGACCCACGTGGCCAAGTACATGGGCAAACCAGACAACCGCAAAGACTGCAAGCTGCTAGACATTGGCTGCGGTAAGGACGTTCCACTGGCCAAGATGCTGATGACAAGCCGCATGGCTTCAGATGGCCTTCAGTATATCGGTATTGACTACAACAAGCTCGAGATGCCCAAGGCGTTTGAGAATACCAAGTTCAAGCCTACTCTGATCGGCAACGTGGCCTTCCCAGACGTTCAGCTGCCATTTGAGAAGTTTGACGTGATCACCAGCTTTGAAGTCCTAGAGCACGTAGAGCCTGTTCATGCGTTCAAGATGCTGCAAGGTATGCACAAGCTGCTTGCTGATGACGGCGTGGTCTTTGTGTCCACTCCGGTTTACGACGAGAAGGTTGGTGCAGCAGACAACCACGTCAACGAGATGAGCTACGAAACCATGGACGCGATGATCAAGCATGCTGGCTTTGAAATCGACGACCACTTTGGCACTTTTGCCTCAATTAAAGACTACAAGGAAGTCCTTGAAAAAGAAGACATCGATGGAGTGTTCAATCGTCTCCGTGCTTACTACGACAGCAACTACTTGGCAACTATCTTTGCCCCGCTCTATCCACGCCATTCGCGAAACGTGCTGTGGAGACTTAAGAAGTCTACTAGCAAGGACATGTTCCTACCGAAATTCAAAGAACTGCCCCAGCCGCTGTCAAGCAGTAATGAGTGGCAGCCTCTCTTTGACTACGTCGGAGAATGATCATGCCGAATCTATTTGAAGACGTCGCAGCGTTTCATCAGAAGTTTGGTCTAGAGCCTACACCACAGCCAGACTTTCCTGACGAAGAGATCTGGAAACTGAAGAACCGCCACTTGCAAGAAGAGCTTGATGAGATTCGTGCAGCCTGTTTGACTGGCGATCTTGAGCAGTATTTTGACGGTATCATTGACCTTGTATACGTTGCACTTGGTGCAGCCTATCTTGCTGGTCTGCCATTTGATGAAGGCTTCAAACGTGTGCACGAAGCCAACATGAAAAAAGTGAGAGCAGTAACAGCAGAAGATAGCAAAAGAGGATCTACCTATGATATAGTTAAACCTGCAGGTTGGCAAGCTCCTTCGCTTGATGATCTGCTTAGAAAGGAGAAAGCATGAAGGGTTTAATTGTCATTGATGGCTGTGATGGTACAGGTAAGACTACTCTTGCCGAAGCTATCTGCAGACGCTTCGATGGTCACTACTTGCACAACACTTACAGGTGGAAGAACAAGATGCCCCTGTATCACACTGCTTCGCTGCATTACGCATTGAAGCTAGCTCGTCACAAGCTTGTAGTCATCGATCGTCTTTGGATGAGCGAAGCCATCTATGCAGACGTCTATCGTGGTGGTAGTCCATGGCCTCACATGGGCAGGACTATTGATCGCATTGTTCGTCGCTTTGCTGGCATGTACATCATCACTCAATCGCCTGATGGTCACAAAGAGCATTTTGATAAGCTCAAGTCAGAACGCGAAGAGATGTATGACGACGTCGAAGAAGTTCGCAAGCGTTACGACATGCTATTTGATGGTGGCTTTACTGGCCATGATCGTGACTATGTTCAGCAATTGTCTGTGCATGGTATGCGCCATCGCAATGATGTGCTGCCATACAGATATGACGTTGAAGGTCAAGATCTAAATACCTTCTGCGACATCGTTCACGGTGCTTTGCAAGATCGTATGCTTAGCCAGCTGCCAGAAGCTTTGTCTTTGAACCACACAAACTTTGCAGGCCATCTTGGTGATGCTGATACCATCATCGTAGGCGATGCAACAAACAGCAAGTTCAGAGCCATTGAGTGGCCATGGTATGACTTCGGCAACAGCAGCGAGTTCTTTGCAGGTTGCTTGCACGACATCTTGTTTGATGAGACACGAGCAATTTACGTCAATGCAAACTCTGCAGCCGGCGGCTTGTACATCAATGATTGCTTGCGAGTCAAACCACATTTGAATGTTGTGGCCCTTGGCGCAAACGCAGCAGACACCCTCAGCTATTATTCTTTGAAGAAAGCTAAGAAGATCATGCACCCATCTTACGCAAAGCGTTTTCAGAAGCGTGATGAGTTCATCAACGAATTAAAGGAGACCTTGAATGGCAAACACCACTAATATGAATTGGCAAGGTCTGCTGCATCTTGTCACGACACATGGTCATGAGACCAGCCCACGAGGTCAAAAGACTAAGGAGCTGCTTGGTGTCAAGACAATGATTGACATGACACAACCTGTCATCACGATTGCAGAGCGCAAGCTCGGCTACAAGTTTATGGCTGCAGAAGCTGCTTGGATCATGGGTGGCGACAACCGTGTTGAGACGATCAGCCCATATAGCAAAGCCATCAAGAATTTCAGTGACGACGGCATCTTGTTCTTTGGTGCCTATGGTCCACGTATACGTGATCAATTAGGCCATGTGCTGCAAGCATTGACATCAGATCTAGATTCACGTCAGGCTGTGATCACTATCTGGCGTGCAAACCCACGAGCATCAAAAGACATTCCTTGCACGATCAGCTGTCAGTTCATGATTCGTGGCGGCAAGCTGCATTGCTTCATGAACATGAGATCTTCTGATGTTTGGCTAGGTGTTCCATACGACTGGTTTAATTTCAGCATGTTGAGCTATGGCGTTTGTTTGCTGCTTCGTCAGAAGGGCGTGAACGTCACTCCTGGCACACTCCACTTTTACGCTGCAAGTCAGCATCTCTACGAAACCAACTACGAGGGCGCAGAAGTTTGTCAAGATGGATCTATCCTTGGCGACATCAAACCTTTGAACATGGACGACTTCCCAAGCTATGACCACTTAGTCAGACACTTGTGGTGCATCGCCAATGGTCAACCTGTAACTGGATTTTTGGAAGAGTTGCAATCATGGAAAGGTTAAGCAAAGATGAATACTTCTCGCGAATGGCTGATCTCGTATCTCAACGAGCTACATGCAAAAGGCGGAGCGTGGGCTGTGTCCTTGTATCTGCTGCTGGCCACGTGCTTGCTACCGGCTATAACGGCGTGCCTGCTGGTGGGACTCATTGCATTGATGTACCTTGTCCTGGGGCTCAGTATCCTTCAGGCACTGGACTGGATCATTGCGAAGCTATTCACGCGGAACAAAACGCACTCCTCCAATGTCGAGATGTAAGCTTGATTCATACTGCCTACGTCACGACAATGCCTTGCATGACCTGCGTTAAGCTGCTGATGAATACCGGCTGCCAGCGCATTGTGTACGGTCAGGAGTACCCACAACAAGAAGCAAAAGAATTTTGGAAGAAAAATGGACGCATCATCTTATCAACCGCCGAAGCACTTTCCTGATCTAACAAGAGCAGGCAAGATCGCTGTCGACTGCGAAACCAGAGACCCTAATCTCTTGACGAAGGGTCCTGGCGGCGTGCGTCGTGATGGCTACATTGTCGGAGTCTCAGTGGCTACTGATGACGGCTTTGCTGAGTACTACCCAGTGCGTCATGAAGCCGGCGGCAACCTGAATCCGCAAAACGTCTTTGATTGGCTGCGTGATCAACTCAAGACAGACATTCCAAAGGTAGGAGCAAACTTGCCTTACGACATGGAGTGGCTGCTTACTGAGAATGTTAAGCTCGGTGGCCTGAAGTACGACGTACAAGTAGCTGAACCCTTGCTTGACGAGGATCGTATTACGTATAAGCTAGACGCGCTCGCTGAGTACTACCTAGGCGAACATAAAGACGAAGCTCAAATGATTGAAGCGGGCATTCGTAGGGGCATTAAGCCAGCAGAGATCAAAGGTAACCTTTGGCGTCTGCATGCCGGTGAAGTGGCCCCTTACGGCCGCAAGGACGCTGATCTACCTATCAGAATCTTTGCCCAACAAGAGGTGCTGCTCAAGGACGAGAAGCTATGGGACTTGTTCCTCCTCGAGAGTCAGATCATCGATGTGCTGGTTGCCATGCGTCAGAAGGGTGTCCGCGTCGATCTTGACTTAGCGAACAAGATCAAAACGCAGCTACTTAACGAGCAAGATCAGATCATGGAGCGTCTGAAGAAGGTGGCAGACAGGTCCATAGACATCTGGTCTGGTGATGATATACAAGCAGCCTGTGATGCTTTGAAGCTGGATTACCCAAAGACTGAAAAGGGGAATGCGAGCTTTGCTGCTGAGTTTCTTGAAAGTGCTGATCATGAGTTTTTCTCCTTAGTTTCTAAAGCCCGTAAGCTTGATCGGGCTGGTGGAGTATTTATCGACTCGAAGATCATTCAGATGGAAAATAACGGGCGGATCTACCCAGAATGGCGTCAGGTACGGAACGACAAGGGAGGCACTAAGTCTGGCCGGTTTGCTTCGGCTAACCCTAATATGCAGCAAGTGCCCGCCAGAGACCCTGTATTGGCCCCTTTGATTCGTAGCATCTTCATACCAGAAGATGGTCACCAGTGGGGTGTCTTTGACTACTCGCAGCAAGAGCCTAGAGTCACTGTGCACTACGCTTATCTGCGCGGCTTTCCAGGTGCTGATACCGCAAGGTCTAGATACGTCGACAACCCAGACACCGACTACCATCAATTGGTAGCCGACATGGCTGGCATCACACGTAAGAACGCCAAGACTCTGAATCTAGGTTTGGCCTACGGTATGGGAGCAGCTAAGGCAGCAAGTCAGTTAGGACTGGCTCCTGCAGAAGCTAAGAAGGTCTACGAGCAATACCACCAGAACGTGCCATTCATTAAGGCACTTGGCGAAGAGTGTACACGGATTGCGACGAATCGTGGATACGTAAAAACACTGCTCGGTCGTCGTAGACGGTTTCAGTTGTTTGGTCCACCGAAGTACAGCCCAGGTTTGATTCCGCTGCGTAAGGACTTGGCTGAAGAAAAGTATGGTCTGCCTTTGAAACGATACTTCGTCCACAAAGCCATGAATGCCGTGATTCAAGGATCATCAGCAGACATGATTAAGCAAGCCATGGTGAATTTGTACAAGCTTGGTGAAGTACCACACCTGACGATCCACGACGAATTGGACTTCAGTGTCCGTGACTACGACCATGCACGAATGATTAGGCAGGAGATGTTGACATGCGTAGACTTGCAAGTGCCATTAAAAGTGGATTGCGAACTTGGACCCAATTGGGGAGAAGCAGTGGAGGTGGAACTATGAAAGAAAGCCAGTTCTGGGCCCTTGTGAAAGGTAAGCTCCCAGGCCATGTTGAGCGTGTAGAGAACGCCGTGGCCAAGGGAACCCCAGACGTCAACATCTGTTATGCAGGCACTGAGACTTGGTTAGAGCTCAAGGTGCTTGACTCAAAGGGTCGTTGTGAATTGCGCCCAGAGCAAGTGTTGTGGCATCGTAAACGTCAAGAACAAGCAGGCCGTGTATTCGTACTGGCCCGCAATGAAGACGTGATCAAGATCTACCAAGTACAACGAGACCTGTCAATGTTTGAGTTGTGGTCATGCAGCAAACCATTTGACTGGGGGAGTATGAATAATTTAATTTTTGGCGTGCCGCCCTTTTGTAAGGAGCTCAACGTCATACACGTAGGGGAAATGCAATGACTGTATTTGTCGTTCAAGAATCACCTAAGTTCAACATCTTGCCTGCGAGCGAGTATGGAGACCTTAAGACGCTGCTGCCACCTGGTCAAGTGACCTTGTCGACAGCTCCAACCATTCGGACGTTGCGTGACAAGCTGCGTTCGTTTTCGGACAGCGATTTCCTATTAGCCATCGGTGATCCGATTGCTATTGGGTTGTCCGTAGCCGTTGCTGCTGGCTTTAACGGCGGCAAAGTCAAGATGCTCAAGTGGGATCGCCAAGAGTGTCGTTACTACGCCATTGAGGCGGATTTGAATGGAGTCAGAGCAAATGCTTGAAGACATGTTGGCCGACAGTCAGTCGCTTCCATCTGACCAGGGATTGAGCAAGATCAGTCACTTGGCAGAAAGACTGATTGATTTGGAAGAACAGGTCGCAGACGCGGAAGCCAGTCTGAAGATCTTAAAAGAGCAAGCCAGGGAAATTGCAGAACGGCAGCTGCCAGATGCAATGGCCGAGGTAGGCATGGTGAAGTTTGCGCTTAAAGATGGTAGTGAAATCAACATCAAGCCTTACTACAGTGCCAAGATTAGTGACGAGAAACGTGAGGAGTGCTTCGGTTGGTTGCAAGACAACGGACACGACGCGCTGATCAAGGAAGAAGTTTCCGTCGCTTTCAATCGTGGGGAACACGAGCGAGCCGAAGAATTCAAGACTCAGCTGGAGCAGCAGGGTATCGAATACAACGGTAAGCTCGGCGTTCACCCACAGACTTTGACAGCATTTGTCAGAGAACAAGTGGAGAGCGGTGCCGAATTTCCACTTGAACTTTTTAACGTGTACATCGGCCAAATTGCTAAAGTCAAAAGGAGCAAGCAATGAGCAAGAAGAATGAAGTAGCAGTAAAACAGGAGAATCTTCCGGTTGCGTTTGCTGCCGACATGGCAGCCGATGCAGGCATGGGTTTTGAGAACGTCACCGCAAATGACGTTGCAATTCCTTACCTCAAGATTCTGCAAGCACTGTCGCCAGAGCTTCGCGGAGCAACCAAGGTACCTGGTGCTGAGGAAGGTTTAGTCATCAACACCGTAACAGGTCAATTGATGAAAGAGTTCCGTGTCATCCCTTGTGCTTTTAAGAAGTCCTACGTTGAATGGACTCCGCGTGAAGCAGGTGGTGGTTTGGTGCGTGAACATACTGATGAGGCAATTCTCAATCAAACTAAGAAGAATGAGCGTGGTCAAGACGTGCTTGCCAATGGCAATCTGATCGTGACGACAGCTTATCATTACGTGCTGGTTGTTTCTGAGGGCGGATTTGAACGAGCCTTGGTTGCAATGTCTTCAACACAATTGAAGAAGAGCCGTCGCTGGCTTGGTCAGATGATGAGCCTGCAAGTGAAGGTTGGTGAAAAGTCATTCACGCCTCCTCCGTTTAGCCATAGCTATCATGTAGCTACTGGCATGGAAACAAAGGACACGAATAGCTGGTATGGCTGGATCATCAACGATCCCAAAATGATCGAAGACAAGGGTCTATATGAAGCAGCCAAGAAGTTCGGAGCCGACGTCTCTGCTGGTCTCGTCAAAGTATCTGAACCTACTCAAGACGGTGTTGCAGGAGGCGCAGATGATGTCCCTTACTGATCTGTTCCCGACTCTTGGTGCGAAGACTCCTCACGTTGACGGGAGGAATCCTCATGCCACGAAGAAGGGGCCTGGTCGCAAGGCAGCAGCGGGTCACAAGAAGGCAAAGCGGAAAACATCTACTCGTTTCTTGAAGCGAGCAGTGAACAAAGTGAAGCCGATGAACCCGCAGACTGATACGGTGACAAACACACCGTTGAAGGCAGCAACACGCGGCGTTTGATGTATGGAGGGGCTTCGGCCCTTCCTTTCCGAAACTAGAAAGAGAAAGAATTATGCTTGCACAACGATTCATGGCCTTATTTTCAGGGCACACTGGTGCTTATGGCACCTATGACATCGATGGCAAGAATACCGGTCTGAAGGTACAGGGGACAGCAGTCACTAAACGAGCTCCTGTAACAGAGCAACTTTGGGAAGATCATCTCTCAGGGAAGAAAGGAATCGGTATTGTGCCAATCAGAGAGGACAACTCGTGCCTCTTTGGTGCAATTGACATCGACGAATATAAGAACTATGACTTGAAAGACGCAGTCGATCTCTGCAAAAAGGCAAAGGCACCAGTGGCTGTTTGTCGCAGCAAGAGTGGCGGCGCGCACATCTATATGTTTTTCTCGGAGCCGATACCGGCTGCCGATGTGAAGAGGAAATTGGCTGAGCTCGCATCTGTGCTCGGCCACCCGACGTCGGAGATCTTTCCTAAACAAGATGAGGTCTTATCTGACCGTGGCGACGTAGGTAACTGGATCAATATGCCTTACTTTGAGGGCGCTGCCAGCAGTCGTTACGGTGTTGCTGAGTCAGGTGCCCCAATGACGCCTGAGGAGTTTTTAGTCTTTGCAGAACCATTGCGAATGACAAGAGCCCAGTTCATCAAGCTCAAGTTTCAAGAAGGTAAGAGCAAGAAGCGTCAGTTCAAGGATGCACCACCTTGCTTAGAGAAGCTAGCAGCTCAAGGCTTTCCTGAAGGCACACGTAACAACGGCTTGTTTAATCTATGCGTCTTGGCACGTAAGATGAACGCAGAAGACTGGCAGCCGATCGTCATGCAGATGAACATGGAGGTCATGGATCCTCCGCTGCCTGAATCAGAAGTCATGGGTGTCATGCAGTCGTTGCAGAACAGCGACTACCAATACACTTGCAGCAGACCACCGATTCGTCCACACTGCAATGCTGGTTTATGCCGCATGCGCAAATACGGCGTTGGCATACAGACAGGGGCTCCTCGGTTATCGAGTCTAAGCAAGTACAACACAGATCCTCCTATCTGGTTCCTTGACATGGACAACGGTTCACGCTTGTCATTGTCTACCGAAGATCTGCAGAACCAATCAGGGTTTCAGAAGAGATGTATGGAGGCCATGAACTACATGCCTCCAAAGATGAACATGAACCAGTGGAATCAAATGATTCAGGCGCTGCTTGCAGACGTCGTGATCATTGAAGCCCCTGAGGATTCGACACCGAAAGGCCAGTTCATCGAGCTCTTAGAACGGTTTTGCACTGGCAAGGCACAAGCCAAGCATCTTGATGAGATCTTGCTTGGTAAGCCATTCCATGATCAAGACGAGAACCGCCACCTGTTCAGGCTAGCTGACTTCATGAACTTCTTAGACAAGCAGAAGTTTAAGGACTTCAAGCTGAATCAGATTAGTTCAGCCATCCGTGACTACGGCGGCGAGACTCATACATATAGGCTCAACGGCAAGCGAGCCACTGTGTGGGCGGTTCCTGCGTTCTCATTCCAAGACAAGGGTCATCAAACACCAGACTTTGGAAGCAGCTTGATATGAAGCCAAGACTGATCTTAGGACCACCAGGCACAGGCAAGACGACCACATTGATGAACATCATTGAGTCGCTGCTTGAGAAGGGTGTTAAGCCTGATGAGATCGGCTTCATAAGTTTCACGAAGAAGGCAACTGCAGAGGCGAGAGATAAAGCAAGGAACCGATTTGGATTTTCGGCTGACGATTTACCGTACTTCAGGACGATTCATAGCCTGGCGTTTCGGCAGCTAGGCTTGTCAAGGCAGCAGGTGATGCAGCACAACCACTATCAAGAACTGGCTGACGAAGTCGGTGTCGAGATTACTGGCCGCAACACCGGCGAAGACGGTACCTTGACAGGCATGGCAAAGGGTGACAAACTTAGATTTTTAGAAGGCATGGCAAGAATCAGATGCGTGCCTTTGAAGCAGCAATGGGAAGAGGCAGCAGACGACGACATCGGGTGGTATGAGCTCGATCACTTCGCCAGAAGCCTCATGGAATATAAAAACGAGATGGGACTGATTGACTACACAGACATGCTAGAAGAGATGCGAACCACTGGCTTCTGTCCCAAGCTCAAAGCCTTGCTCGTCGACGAAGCGCAAGATCTGTCGAAGCTGCAATGGCAAGTCGTAGAAAGGTTGATGCAACATGCAGAACAAGTGTACATCGCAGGAGACGATGATCAGGCAATATTCCGGTGGGCCGGGGCTGACATTGATTACTTCATCGGACTCGACGCAGACGTCCGTGTTCTTGATCAGTCGTACCGAATCCCATCCGTGGTTCACGATCTCAGCAATGGAATTATCAGTCGAGTATCTAAACGGCGAGAAAAGGATTTTCGACCTGCTGGACACCAAGGAAGTATCAGCTATCACAATGACATCGAGCACGTAGACATGAGCAGCGGTAAGTGGCTGCTGCTTGCTAGGAATGTCTATATGCTCAAGGAACTGGTAGACCTATGCCATCGTGAAGGCTTTGCCTACGAGTGTCAAGGATTCTCACCTCGTAAGTCTGAAGCACTAACAGCCATACGTGCCTGGGAACGACTTAGGAAAGGCGATCCTATCAGCCCTGACCTTGCCAAGATTGTCTATGCTCACATGAGCAAGAAGATGATCGAGCACGGGTTTAAGGAACTGAAGCAGATGACAGAAGAAGCAGTGACCATGGAGATCCTCAAAGAGAAGTATGGACTGAAGACCACAGCCATCTGGCATACGTCTTTAGACCGCATCAGCGACGAGGAGAAGGAATATTTCCTGGCTGCCCTTCGTCAAGGTGAGTCTTTGACAGGTGAGCCACGAATACAGATCAGCACGATTCACGGATCAAAAGGTGGTGAAGCAGACAACGTCTTGCTGCTCACTGATATGAGCCCAAAGACCTACAACAGTTACCAAGAGAACGAGGACGACGAGTCACGAGTCTTTTATGTAGCAGCAACACGAGCAAAAAAGAACCTACACATCATCACACCTAGAACATCGAGGCACTTTCAATTATGAACAATGAACCAGTAGCGTGGATGGATGCAAACGACAAAACAATAATTTCTAATGAAAAGAAATGGGCTAACGATATTCCACTCTACACCCATCCAGCAAAGACACTAACAGATGAGGAAATAGAAGAAGTTATGTATAAATGCGATTGGGCATACGACCCTGTTGAATTTGCTAGAGCAATACTAAGAAAGGCACAAGAGAAATGACATTTTTAGTAGCAAACATCCCACCCGTTAAATGCTTTGTCCGCAAAGAGTTTCTTTACAACCACGAGTCCGGACACGGTGAGCTCGAGCCTTGCGTCTGGATGACAGCCAAGGCAATCAAAGGACAAGCATTCAGAATCGAAGCCATGCTCACAAACTATGGAGCATTGTTTGATAAGCTGCCCATCAATGCGTATGTATGGAAGCCCGTAGAGCAAGACTTGCCGCTCGATCATCTACAGATCTGGGACTGCCTGTCATACGACATGGCTGTCATCGAGAAGTCTAACTTGCGTGGATTGAAGGTCAAGTTCTTTGGCAAGGATAAACAGTTTCACTTTGGCAATTACTTGTTCACCATTGACTTTGCTGCACCTGACTTTAACCGGATCGATACCAGCTTCAGTGAAGGGGTTCAAGAACATAAGAGCTACAACTTCATTCAGCTCGACAATGGCCAGTTCGCTTGCCAGCCCAACAACCGCTGCCTGTGGTATGACGTGTCATTAGTCCCTGCGACATTGAAAACGCCTGACTTCAAGATACCGACCACCGTGTACTCAGTCGAGAACCACGCCAAGTGGTCTGCCAAAGATGAATGGTTCTACAACTTCGAGGAGTTGAATAAATGATCGACTACAAGTACAAGACGAAGCCGTTTGTACATCAAGACGAAGACTTCAAACGCAGCCGCGACATGGACGAGTTTGCTCTGTTCTTGGAGATGGGCCTTGGTAAGTCAAAGATCATCGTTGACACTGCCGCCTGGTTGTATGCGACAGGCAAGATTGATGCTGTCTTCATACTGGGCAACAAGGGTTCGTATCGCAACTGGGTGACGAACGAGCTGCCAACACACATGCCTGACTACATTGAGTGGGCAGGTACATACTGGGACAGCGCAGCGAACACCGAGCTCAAGAAGAGCTATGACATGCTGTTGATGCCCATGGAGCCACTGAAGATCTTCGTGATGAACATCGAGGCACTGGCCTTTGAGCGCAGCTACAAGCTAGCTGAATCGTTTGTCAACTGTCACAAGACACTGATGGTGATTGACGAGTCTACGACCATCAAGAACCGCGATGCTAAACGTACGAAGGCAGCCATCAAGATAGGACGTAAGGCGAACTACCGGAGGATCTTGACAGGATCACCAGTCACTAATAATCCACTAGACTTGTATAGCCAAGCGAACTTTCTGAATCCTCATTTACTGGGCTTCAGCAGCTTCTACACGTTTAGAGCAAAGTACGCAGAGATGGTCAAAATCACGGCAGGCAATCGGGCCTTCACCAAGATCAAGGGGTACAAGAACCTAGACGAACTTAAGAACCAGATTCATGGGTGGTCAAGCAGACGCACGAAAGATGAGTGCCTTGACTTGCCTGAGAAGATCTACCAGACTTATGAAGTTGAACTAACTGACGAGCAGAAGAAGCACTACAAGACGCTGCGTGAGAAGGCGATGGCCGAGCTTGATGGCAAGCTGGTCTCTGCGCCCATCGTGCTGACTAAGCTGCTGAGGCTACATCAACTGGTCTGCGGACACCTGACCACGGATGACGGCAAGGTGATTGCGATTGACAGCAACCGAATCAAGGCACTGATGGAGGTGCTTGAAGAAGCCAGTGGCAAGGTGATCATCTGGGCGAATTACCGTGCAGACATTCAGACGATCGAAGAAGTGCTGAAGAAAGAGTTTGGACATAAGTCCACGGTGGTTTACTTTGGAGACACGTCAGCAGCAGACCGCGAGGAAGCCGTAAAGCGATTCCAAGAGGATCCTGAGTGCAAGTACTTTGTGGGCAATGCCCAGACCGGCGGCTTTGGAATTACGCTGACGGCAGCGAACAACGTGGTCTATTACTCGAACAGCTACAACCTAGAACACCGGCTGCAATCCGAGGACCGTGCACATCGTATCGGTCAGAAGCACGCAGTAACCTATGTAGACCTGATCAGCCCGAAGTCAGTGGATGAAAAGATCGTCAAGGCACTGCGCGCGAAGAAGATGCTATCGTCTCAGGTGCTTGGAGACGAATGGAAAGAGTGGCTGAGTTAATCAGGCTTGATGCGCATGAAGAATTCGCAGAACGTTTTCTCGTCCATGTCACGCAGCACGTTGCCTGGGAAGTACTGGTCAGGCCAACCTTGCTCCTTGTCTGACAAGATGTACAGACGCTTCTGGTTTGAATATTCGATGTTCATGCCTTGGTCGGCAGCTAGTTTCTTGGCGACGGCTACACGCATCACAACCTCCTATGAAAAGCCCAATTTTACTACGAAGTGCGCACCAGAAGCTCACAGAATGAGCCTGGAGATGGAAACCGGCCTAGTTGATGGCCCAAAGGGGCACCCAGATGCACTCCGACTAACGACGGTGAACCGTAGGCCATTCGGATGGCTTCCGAATAGGAAGTTATGGGCTGCCCTGTCCGGGCTCCTCTGGGATCATTCTGGAGGGTCGATTTCCTCGTGGTTTTCTAGTATAAGTCCTAGCAAAAATATTTTCAATAAAACTGCACGCACTGCGAGGTTTCACCGTAGAATCTAACCATGCTCACCAAGAGCGTAACCAGAAAGAAGAAAGGTATCATCATGGAAATCACAGTTCGCGTTACCAACGTCTACGGCCAAAAGACTGTTTACCCAGTCTGCGAGACCGCCAAGATCTTTGCTAGCATTGCTTGCACCAAGACTCTCAAGCCAACGACCATCAACTCAATCAAAGCATTGGGTTATACCATCAACGTACAAGCGGAGGAAATCTAATGAACCTCTACATGAAAGAGATCAAGCAGCTCTTAAATTGCTCTGACGAATTTGCTCAAGAAGTCTACTGGGAAATGTCCATCGACTTCAGTGAGTGCAGCAATAAGCAGTTCAAGCAAGAAGCTTTGTTCGTGGCTTCTATGTTGCGCGGTGAAACTACTCAGGAGGCTGTATGAACTACGAGACTATGACCACTGACGAGATCGGTGGAATCTTTTCTGATTGGTACAAAGACACACATGGCTTCAGACCACGTCACGTCAATTTTGACGATCGTGAAGCTTTGATCAATGGCTGCAAGGAGCTTGCTGCTTACCACGACAAGATGCAGGAAACTTTCGAGGGGCGCGAGGAGTTGCGCAGCCAAGGTTGGATCATTCACGAGACTGATCCTCAATTGCAGAAACACGCTTACTGGTTAGCTCAAGAACGCGACAACTGGAAGCGCGAACAGTACGGCGAATATTGGGAAGAGTCCCTCGCCGAATCCCGTCACTACGCACCTAAGGAGGCAGCATGACACGAGTTGTTTGGACACGGTCTGAGAAGGACCAAGTATTGCAAGGCATGATTGAGGCTGCAGTTGAAAGGCCTTCCATGCCGTCAAAAGATCTGATGCGCCGTGGGCAGCAAGACTTGCCCTCAGGGCGTCGGGTGGTCATCAACGATCAACGCGTCTTCACCTACAAGAAGATGATACAGGCAGCAAGGGACGCTGCAGACAAGATCCGCAAGGAACGAGTCCATGCGCAAGCACCTGTGCAGCCGGTCATTGAACCTGAGCTTCGTAAGGAGCCGACACTGGCAGATCATTTAGACGGTCTGATTAACCTGATCGCTGACAAAGTAGCTGACAGGGTCATGGAGCGTGTGCAGCAGCAATTGCGTGTTGAGATCGTCACCGAATCCCCAAAGCCTGAAGCGGCTCCTCAGAAAGGCTGGCTCGATGAGCTAATGGCCTTGAGCAGCCGCAAGGAAGTGAAGCGCCGTAGGACCACGTGCCTTGTTGTAGGTCTCAATGGTGCACAGATCGAAGCCATCCAGCAGCACAAACCAGATGTCGACTTTACCTTTGTGACTGGCGAACAAGCCTTGAGTCATCATACGTTTAGCAAGGATCACACGATTCTCATGACGAAGTTCATCAACCACGGCGTGCATAACAAGTACCGTAAGCATCCGAACATGCACTACTGCAATGGTGGCGTGAGTGAATTGAAGACGCTGATGAATGGCATCTTTGGAAGCATCACGGCATGAGGTTCTGGGTACATGATGAGGACGGCCCTCTGCGCGGGTTTCATACTCGCGTGGAGGCTGAAGAGTGGATGCTGCCAGGCATGTGGATCATCGTGAAACCCAAGCCTGAGAAGCCGAAGCTTGATTTAAGTCAATTTGAAGAAGCACCTTTTTAAGGAGAGCAACATGGAAGCAACGCAGCGAGAGAATCAAAGACCTTTATGCTTTGACCCCAATTGGAAGTACATCAAAGCAGTAGAGACAGACATCATGAAGAGATTTAGATCGATGGGCTGGACTCCACCGTCAGAGCTAAAGGAGCAGCAAGATGAAACCAAGCAAACCGTTTAGTTGGTTTGAGTTTTTCGTAGGAGTGATCGTAGCCATCGTCTTTGGAGTAGCTGTAGCTATACTCATGATGGAATGGATGGTCGGCTGCGGCGAGTATTACATCGACAGTAAAGGCGTCAAGCATGCCAATGAATGCTTGTTTTTGAACATTGAACGTAAACTTTAGGAGCAGACATGAAAAAACTAATTACCAGCCTCTTGGCTATCTACTTGACGATCGTGGCAGGAGCTGCCCATGCTGCATGCGTAGTGACCACGAACCCAGGACC
>ERZ869925.134-NODE-134-length-45731-cov-1256.811914_pt1 | contig 45731 bp, 75 predicted proteins | sample MGYA00579311_ERZ869925 | MGnify/ENA primary metagenome ERZ869925 (study PRJEB32216, sample SAMN09231817) | wastewater metagenome | place: USA: Maryland | collected 2016-07-30 | study: EMG produced TPA metagenomics assembly of the PRJNA472060 data set (Reclaimed...
ACGGCGACCACCGAGATCTACACTCTTTCCCTACACGACGCTCTTCCGATCTGGCAATTCGAACCGCGGGGGATGGGCAGTCGCAGGGGGGTTTTAGAGGCTAAAATCAGAGGCTAAAGACGGGTCTAAAATGGGTGAGATTGTCAGCAAGGGGCGGTTCGCCGAACTCTGCAACGTCTCGCCGGGGCGCGTCTCGCAGTGGATCAGCGAAGGCAAGCTGAGCGGCGCGGCGATCGTCGGCACAGGCCGCTCCGCCCAGATCGACGTGGATCTCGGCAAGGCGCAGGTGAAGGCGTCGCGCGACGTCGACCAGGCGCATTCGGGCAACGGGTTGGCGACCAACCTGGAGAGCGTGGCCCGCCCCGAACTGCCAATGGCCGTCACGGTCACCGACCAGATCGCCGAGCAGCGGCTCGAGCTGCTGAAGCGCCAGAACCGCGAGAAAGAAACCGACGAGTTCGTCCGCAACGGCCAGCTGGTCGAAGTCGACGACGCCCGCCGCCATGCCGGCCAGGAGGTCGCGCGGGCGATCAACCGCTTCGAGGGCGCGCTGCCCGAGTTCGCCAACGCCATCGCCGCCAAGTTCAAGGTGCCGGCCCGCGACGTGCTGCACGAGCTGAAGGCCCGCTGGCGCACGGTTCGCGCCGCCGGGGCCGTCGAGGCCCGCGAGCGCGCCGAGCCGATGCCGGAGAGAGTGGGCTTTGACATCGATCCAGATCGCGAATGCTGAGCGCGTCGTCGCCCTCGCCGCGGCGCGTGCCTGGGAACCGCCTCCGCCGATCGACTATCTGAAGTTCGCCGAAGAACACATCGTCTTCAGTGCCCGCGAATCGCAGTTCCCGGGCCCCTACAACCGCCGGACCTTCCCGTACTTCGACGAGGTCCTGCGCGCGCTCTCGCCCGACGATCCGTGCCGCTACGTGACGCTGAAATGCAGCGCCCAGATCGGCAAGACGGTGATGATGAACATCTTCCTCGGCGGGACGATGGTCATGGACCCGTGCGACTTCCTGGTGGTCCATCCGACCGAGGAGAATGCGCGGCGCTGGTCGAAGCTGAAACTCCGGCTGCTGCTGCGCGGCACGCCGGTGTTGAACGCGATCTTCCCCGAGCGCACGCGCGACGGCAGCGACTCGGTGTTCATGAAGGAGCATGCCGACGGGCTGGGCTCCATTCTGATCAGCGGCGCCAACTCGCCGGCCTCGCTCAGCCAGGTCACCATGCCCCGCCAGGCGCAGGACGACCTCGCCAAGTGGGAGATGAACCCGGCCGGCGACCCGGAGACGCAGGCCGACAGCCGCTCCGGCTCGGTCGAGTTCGCGAAGATCCTGAAGACCAGCACCCCGCTGGTCATGCCGGGCTGCCGCATCACAAAGAACTTCAGCGACGGCAGCCAGGAGCACGCCTACGTGCCGTGTCCGCACTGCGGGCACGAGCAGGTGCTGGAGTGGGAGAACATGCTGGCCGGCCTCGACGAGGCCGACCCGGATGCGGCGCACTTCACCTGCGTCGAGTGCGGCGGGGTGATCGAGGAACACCACCGTCCGCAGATGCTCGAGGGCCTGCGCTGGAAGGCGCACAACCCGAAGGGCTCGAGTTACCATCGCAGCTTCTGGATCTGGGCGGCCTACAGCCCGCTCTACTCCTGGGGCCGCATCGCCCGCGCCTGGTTCAAGGCGAAGGGCGACTCGGCAGCCGAACAGGTCTTCTTCAACGACGTGGTCGGCAAGGCCTGGGAGACGAGGGGAGAGGCCCCGCCCTGGGAAGCGCTGCGCGACCGCGCCAACGCCTCGCACTATGCGCGGGCGACGGTGCCCACCGGAGGCCTGATCATGACGCTAGGCGTCGACTGCCAGGCCGACTTCGTGGCCTGCCAGATCGTCGCCTGGGGCCGCGACTATCGCCGCTTCGTGGTCGATTACTTCACCCTGCCGGGACACATCTCGGAGGATCGTTGCCGGCTGCGGCTGGACGAGCTGCTGAAACAGACCTGGGTAAACGCCGCGGGCAACCGGGTCGGCCTCGACATGGTGGCGATCGACGGCAACGCCTTCACGGAAGACGTCTGGGACTGGGCGCGCCGTCATCCCAAGCACCGCGTCATGATGATGCGCGGCGGCAATAACGACAACGCCCCGCGCATCGCCCGGGTGAAGCGCGAGCGGAACGAGCGGACCGGCAAGCTGCTGAAATGGGCCGGGCGCTTCTTCAACGTCAACGTCTCGATCATGAAGATGGCGCTCTATCGCGACCTGGCGAAGCAGGACCCGATGGAAAAAGGCTACGTCTCGCTGCCCTCCGGGCTCGAGGAGGCCTACTACCAGGAGCTCACCGCCGAGCGCCGCAAGCCGATCAAGAAGCACGGATTCACCCTGTGGCGCTGGGAGATCGACCCCGGCCAGCGCAACGAGGCGCTGGACACGATGAACCAGGCGGAAGCCGCGGCGACCAAGTTCGGCGTGCGCAGCCTGCCCGACGAGACCTGGAACAGGCTGGAGCGCGAGCGCGAGACGCCGCCGCCCGAGTCCGCCCAGGGCGACCTCGAAGACCTTCTCGGCGGCCCGCCGGCGAACGCCGTTCGCCCGGGCGCCGCGCCGCAACCACGAGCCCGTGCTCGCCGCGTGCTCTCGCGAGGAATCTGATGGCCGGGATCACCCTTGCGCAGGCCGAAGCCCAGCTCGCCACATGGCTGGCGGCCAATAGCGCCGTCGCCAGCGGGCAGGAATACGAGATCGACACCGGCTCCGGCCGCCGCCGGCTGCGCCGCGCCGATGCCGCCGAGATTCGCCAGCAGATCGACTATTGGGACGGCAAGGTGAAGTCGCTGACCCCGGCCTCCGGCGGCGGCCGTCGCCGTACCCGCTACGTCGTAACGGAGTAAGCATGGCCTCGCCGAATCCGCCGCCGCGCAACCTGCTCGACCGGGTGGTCGGCTGGGTGTCGCCGAAGGCCGGCCTCGATCGCTGGCAGGCTCGCACGCGCCTCGCGGCTCTCGACGGCAGCTGGAAGGGCGGCCGCAAGGATCGCCGGCCGACGCGCAACTGGCGTCCGCACGGCGGCTCCGCCGATGCCGACACGCTGCTCGACCTGCCGGACCTGCGCAGCCGAGCCCGCGACCTGGCGCGCAACGCCCCGGTCGCCGCCGGCGCGATCGCCACGACCACGAACGGCGTCATCGGCGACGGGCTGCGCCTGCAGGCCTCGATTGACGGTGTGGCGCTCGGGCTGACGCCCGAACAGGCCGACGCGATGGAGCGCGAGCAGGAGCGCGAGTGGGAAGCCTTCTGCCGCCGCTGCGACTTCACCGGCGTGCAGTGCTTCGACGAGATCCAGGTGCTGGCCTTCCGTTCGATCAAGGAAAGCGGCGACGTCGTCATCCTGCGGCGCTTTCGCAAGGATCCGGGCGACCTCTATGGCACGAAGCTGCAGGTGATCGAGGCCGACCGCCTGTGCAATCCGGACTATGGCGCCGACAGCGACACGATGGCCGGCGGCGTCGAGATCAACGCCGACGGCGTGCCGGTCAAGTACCACATCGCCCGCAAGCATCCCGGCGGGCTGCGCGTCTCCGGCAACAGCTGGGAGGCGGTGCCGGCCCGCAGCGCAGACGGGCTGCGGATCGTGCTGCACCTGTTCGAGCGCACGCGCCCGGAACTGTCGCGCGGCATCCCGTACCTTGCGCCGGTGATCGAGCACTTCAAGCAGATCAGCGATTACAGCGACGCGGAGGTGACCGCCGCCGTCGTGTCGGCGATGTTCACGCTTGCGATCGAGACGCCGAACGACGAAGACGGCAACCCGCTGGTCGGCGAGGCAGAAGACGCCAACCTCGAGGCGAACGAAACCAAGCTCGGCAACGGCGCGATCATCTCTCTGGCGCCGGGCGAGAAGGCGACGCCGGTCAACCCGGCCCGTCCGAACGCCAACTTCGACCCGTTCATCAAGGCCTTCATGCAGCAGGTCGGCGTGGCGCTGCAGCTCCCGCTCGAGCTGCTGTTGAAGCACTTCGAGGCGAGCTACAGCGCCAGCCGCGCCGCCCTGGAGATGGCCTGGGCCTACTTCAACCAGCAGCGCTCGTGGTTCGCCTGGCGCTTCAACCAGGAGGTCTATGGCTGGGCGATGGACGAGGCCGTCGCCGCGGGCCGCCTGGCCCGGCCGGGCTGGTTCGCCAACCCGATGATCCGCGAGGCCTATCTCGGCGCCGAATGGATCGGCCCGCGCCGCTGGTCGCTGAACCCTCAGCAGGAAGCCGGCGCGGACGAAATCGACATCAGGCTGGGCGTGAAGACCCGCGAACAGATCTGCATCGAACGGACCGGCGGCGACATAGAGAAGAAGCTCGACCAGCTCGCCAAGGAGCAGGCGCGCATGGTCGACGGCGGCCTGGCGGCCTCGCCGAACGCCGCGGCGCCTGCCAGCCAGCCCGCGAATCGCCCGACGAGCCCGGCGCCCGACGACGAGAATGATGACGAGGGCGATGACGCGCCCCATGACGAAGGTGACGCGCCGAGCGACCAGAAGGACGCCGCGGCGTGATCGACACCTGCAACCCGTGAAGGCGCTGCCATGATCTTGATGCCCAAAATCGCGGCGCGGCTGTTCAACGAACCGCTCGCGGTCGACGCAGCCAAGCTGTCGGCATTCATGGCCGGCCTCGGCGGCCGCATCGTCGGTGGCGGCTTGGTGCTGCCCGGCGTCGCGCCCGTAGATCACAAGGCCTTCGCGGGCGGTCGCCCGTCCGAACGTGCCGGCACGGTGGGCGAGCCCTTCGCCGCCGCCGTCATGGACGCCGAGCAGCGCGGCGCGAAGATCCTGCAGCGCTACAAGAATGTCGGCATCATCCCGGTCGAAGGCACGCTGGTGCAGAAGGGCAAGTGGCTCGGCCAATCCTCGGGCGAGACCTCCTACGAAGGCATCCGCGCCCAGGTCGCCGCGGCACGTGCCGACAAGTCGGTGAAGGGCGTCATCCTCGAGGTCGATTCCTATGGCGGCGAGGTTGCCGGGGCCTTCGAGACGGCCGACGCCATCCGGCAGCTCAGCGTCGAAAAGCCGACCCTCGCGATCCTGACCGACTTCGCCTTCTCGGCGGGCTACCTGCTGGCCGCCCAGGCGCGCCGCATAGTCATGCCGCCCGGCGGCGGCGCCGGCTCGATCGGCGTCGTCGCCATGCACCTCGACATGAGCAAGAAGCTCGAACAGGAGGGCGTCGCCGTGACGCTGATCCATGCCGGGGCCCACAAGGTCGACGGCTCTCCGGTCCAGCCGCTCGACCCCGCCGTGCGGGCCGAGATCCAGGCGGGTGTGGATCAGGCCTATGGCCGCTTCCTCGACGCCGTCGCCGCCGGCCGCGGCCCGCGCCTCACGCGCACGGCGGCGAAGGAAACAGAAGCGAAGACCTATCGCGGAGCTGAAGCGCGCCGCGCCGGGTTGGTCGACGGCATTGCCGAGGTCGACGCCGCGTTCCAGCGCTTCGTGAGTAACTTTTCGTAGCCCGGCCCACGGCCGAAACCAGGAGAGCAGACCATGTCCGACACGAGCGGAATGGCGGCCGTCGACGAGGCCGCCGCGACCATCACCCAGGCCGATCACGCCGCCGCGGTTGCCAGGGCGCGCGAGGAGGGCCGGCAGGCCGGTCTCGCCGAAGCGCAGGCCTCGGGTGCGACGGCCCTGACGGCGGCCCGCGCCGAGGGCGCCACCGCCGAGCGCGCCCGCCTTGCCGGTATCGAGGCCGCGGCGCTGCCCGGTCACGACAAGCTGGTGGCCGAATGCAAGGCCGACCCGAGCTGCACGCCGGGCGACGCCGCCCTGCGCATCAACGCCGCCGAGCGCGCGAAGCTGAGCGCCGCGGGCACGGCCATCGCCAACGTCGAGACCGCGACCGGCAAGGTGGCGGCCGCCGTCACGACGCAGTCCAGCGACGGCACGCGGAGCGTCCCGCAGACCGCCGAAGGCTGGAAGGCCGAATGGGCGAGCAGCAAGACCCTGCAGGCCGAGCATGAATCGGCCGAGGCCTATGCGAACTGGATGCAGGGCGTCGCCGACGGCCGCGTCCGCATCTTCCAGGGCGCCCGCAAGTAGGGCGCCCCCTCCAGTCTTTTCCTTCAACGCGCGCGCCGATGAGGCGCTCGCCCGCCCTTCGATGGAGTCTTTCACATGACCACTCTTGCAGCGGCGGCCATCCGGCCGCAGGAACTCGGCGACGTTGGCGAATACAGCGTCATCGCCTCCGATATCATCTATGCCGGCGCGGCCGTCGGCCTGGTGGCCGGCACCGGACACGCCCGTCCGCTGGTCGGCGGTGACCAGTTCGTGGGCTTCGCCGAAGCCACGGTCGACAATTCGGCCGGGGCGGCGGCGGCAAAGCGTGTCCGTACCCTCATGCGCGGCATGATCCAGCTGCCGGTGACGGGCGCGCTGATCACCGACGTCGGTCAGGCGGTCTACGCCCAGGACGACGATTCCTTCTCGTTCAACCCGGTGGCCGGCAGCTTCGTCGGCTTCGTCACCCGCTTCGTGTCGGCGGGTGTCGCCGTGGTCGCCTTCGACATCACGCGCCTGCGCGATCCCTGGGCGCGCTACACGGTGCGCGAGCTGCTGAGCGGCACCAAGACCTTCGATGCCGAGGATACGGGCAAGCTGTTCGTCGTCGATGCCGACGGCGACGGCGACGCGCTCACCCTGCCGGCGATCGCGACCGGCCTCGACGGCATTGCCATCATGGCGATCGGCGCTTTCGGCACCACGGCGCTGACCATCTCGCCGAATGCGTCGGACATGATCCTCGGTCCGGACATCACCGGTGCCGACGACAAGGACCTGATCCTGACCAAGGCGACGCAGCGCCGCGGCGACTTCGTCATCCTCGGCGGCAACGATGCCGACGGCTACTCCGTGCAGGAGCTGCGCGGCACCTGGGCTCGCCAGGCCTGACCCGCGGCCGGTGGTGATCCACCGGCCCCTTTCCCTCTTCTCAGTCGCCCATACGCCCTTGGGCAAGGCGCCTTGCGAACGTCGATGACGTCCGCCTCCCTCAGATGGAGCCCTCTCAATGTCTACCAACCTCCTCCAGACCGGCCGGGCGGTGAACTCGGCGCTCTACACCGCGCTCACCATGGGCCCGGCAATGTGGGCCGACCGATACGGCATGACGATCGGCAGCAACCAGGCGTCGGAACTCTATGCCTGGCTCGGCAGCGTGCCGGTCATGCGCGAATGGATCGGCGGCCGCCAGGCCAAGCAGCTGCGCGAGTACAGCTGGCGCGTCGACAACAAGGACTACGAGGCCACGCTCGAAGTGCACCTGAACGAACTGCGGCGCGGCTCGAGCGGCGATGCCATCCGCCTGCGCATTGCCCAGCTGGCGCAGCGCGTCCAGTCCTTCCCGGCCAAGCAGCTGACCCAGCTGCTGGTCGATGGCGAATCGAACGTCTGCTACGACGGCCAGTACTTCTTCGATACCGACCATGTGGACGGCGACTCGGGCTCGCAGTCCAACAAGCTGACCTGGGCCGCCGCGACCGGCACGGCGCCCACCATCGCGGAGTTCCGCGACGCCGTCATGCAGTCGGTCGCCGCGCTGATGTCCTACAAGGACGATCAGGGCGAGCCGGCGAACGAGGAGGCGTCCGAGTTCGAGGTGATGGTCGGGCCGACCCTGATGCCCACCGCCATCTCGGCGATCCGCCTGCCGACGCTCGATGCCGGCGCCACCAACGTGATCCCGGCGATGTCGGAGTTCAGCATCAAGCCGGTGGTCAACGCCCGCCTGACCGATGCCACCAAGTTCTACACGATCCGGACGGACGGGCCGATGAAGCCGTTCATCAAGCAGGTCGAGCAGGAACTCATGGTGGCCTCGATCGCCGAGGGCTCCGAGCTGGAGTTCAACGAAAAGAAGCATCGCCACGGCGTCGAGTGGATGGGCGCGTTCGCCTACGGCTTCTGGAACAAGGCGACGGTGACCACCTTCACCTGAGCGGTGTCCGTCGCATTGGCGCACTAACCCGTGCGCACTCTCAACTCCCCGCATTCGCGGGGAGTTCTCATGACGATGAGGTTTACCCCATGAAGGCGTATAAAGTGCTGTCGGGCGTGGTGCACGTCGGCGAGGGCATGCGCATCGGACTGTCGCACGAGCAGGCGGCGGTGCGTCTCCACAAGCTGACCCCGGTCGAAGGATCGGAAGGCGTCTATGTCGCCGCCGAGGTCCTGCAGTTCCGCGCCCGCGAAATCGTCGGCTTCGAGAACCCGGCCGATCTCGGCAAGGCCCAACTCGAGCAGATTGCGGAGGCGTCGCCGGACGACGTGCGTGAGGCGCTCGATCGCGTGCAGAAGGCTGCTGCCGGGCAGCGCGCGGCGAAGGAAGCGGCCCGGGCGCGCGCCAAGGCGCCGGCCGACAAGGTCGGGACTGCTCGCAAGACGGGCTAGTAACCATGACCGTCGAATCCGCCGACGACCGCGCGGCCTTCGTCGCCGACTTCGGCGTCGCGGTCACCTGGGCGGGGGCGGGCGAGACCTTCCTCGGCATCTTCGAACGGCCGTCCATCATGGTCGAGGGGCTGGCCGAGGCGACCATCATCGACCGCGACGCTTCGCTGCTCTGCCTCGAGGCGGATCTGCCGGAGGGCGCAGCCGAGGACGACACGGTCGCTATTGCTGGCGAGAGCCAGTCCTATCGCTGCCAGGCGATTCGGCCGGATGGGACCGGATTTGTGATCGTAGACCTGAAGAAGGCGTAGCAACGCCTTCACCCATTCTGCGCCGTGCGGGCTCCCGGGCCTTCGCTGCGCTGCAGGCCCTTCCGCCCGCTTGGGCGAACGAGGTTCGCCCATGCTCCACGTCCGTCGCCAACTCGTCCTGGCCATCGTGACCCGCCTCGAGGCGGGCGTGCCTGGCGTCACCGTCAAGGCCGGCCGGACGGCGCCGCTCGATGCCGCGTCGCTGCCCTACATCCTGGTGCACGCGCGGCAGGAACAAGCCCGGTCGGTCACCAGCCGCGGCGACGAGGTGCGGCTGCAGCGGCGGCTGTCGGTCCTGATCGACGTCGTGCACGCCGATGCCGGGGACGATGACGGCGAGGCCGACCGGCTGTGCGCGCTGGTCGAGAAGGCGATGTACGCCGAGCCGACCTTCGGCGGCCTGGCCCACGATCTCGAAGGGCCCGACACCACGCTCGACGCGCGGGCCGAGGGCGAGACGCGGCTCGGCCGCGCGCGATTGGAGTACGCAGTCGAATTCTTTACGACGGCCCTGCGGCCGGATCAGCACCTGCAATAGGAGAGAGCGATGTCGGTCACCAAGGGCAAGTCGGGCAAGGTCTATGTCGGCGCCAACGTCGTCGCCGAAGTCCAGTCCTTCAACTTCACGCGCAACGCCGAGCTCGCGGACCGCTCGACCCTCGAGGACGAATGGAACCGCAGCGCCGCGGTCACCAAGAGCTGGTCGGGCTCGATGACGGTCTGGTGGGATCCCAGCGACGCCAACGGCCAGATGGGCCTGGAAGAGGGCGATGAAGTCGCGCTCAAGCTCTACCCGGACGGGAACGCCAACGGGAAGACCTATTACTACGGCGACGTCATCGTCACCTCGGTCGAACTCGGCAACGAACGCGCCAATCACGTGACGGCCACCATCCAGTTCACGGGGAATGGTGCTTGCACGAAGGCGGTTGTCGGGGCGTAGGCGCGTTCACACGCGCGGGTGGGCGGCAGCGCCTTCTGAGGCGCGGGAGCCCACACGGTAACAACCAAGACAAGGACCCCTCATGTCATCCGATAAACCCACCCTCATCGAGTCCCTGCAGGCCGACTTCAAGGCCCGCCGCCGCAAGGTCACGATCCTCGGCCACGACGTCTGGGTCTCGCCGTTGACCGTCGAGGAGGAGAACCTCCTCGTCGAACGCGAGCCGAATCCGGGGCCGGCGCGCTACGTCGAGATCGTGATCGTGAAATGCACCGACGAATCCGGTGCACCGGTCTTCACGCGCAACGACAAGGATACGTTGATCAAGGCGGTGCCGAGTGAGCATCTTAAGATCATCGTCGATGCCCTGCAGGGCCCGTCCGCGGAGGCCCAGGCAAAAAACTGAAGCGCGATCGGCGGCGCTTCACGCAATACGCGCTGGCCGATCGCCTTCACGTGCCGCTGTCCACCGTCCTCGCCATGACGGTCGAGGAGTTCAATGGCTGGCAGGCCTATGCCGCCGTCAGCGAAGACGTCTTCAAAAACGGCTTCGACGACGGTTGAGGACCCTTGACGGCGCGGCCGCTCACGCCCATTGTGCACGGGCTGCTGAAAACAGCGTTGTAGGCGGATACCGGTCCCGACAGTTGCCGGTATTTTTGCGCCCAGTGTTTGGCCGGGAGTCCGCGGATACAAGACCCGTGAGGGGAAGAAGCGGGCCTGCCCTACGACAGGTTTTCAGCTCCCGGTTGCCGGCGCCGTTCGCCGGTGTGGCCTGAAAAGCCATCGTAGGAGCGCACTATGTCAAACGCCGATAAGGCCGCCCCCGTGCGGTCACCCCGTCGCATGTTCCTGGCGCTGCTGGGCGCCGTCCCGGCGCTTGCCGCTACCCTGTCGCAACCCACGAAGGCCGCGATACAGGACCCGGATTTTCACCTCCTGCGCCTCGTCGAGGCGTGGCACGCCGCGGGTGAGTTCAAGGGATGGGAGAGCTACCAGGAACAGGTCGCCCTGCGCGCGCAGGCGCTGCGAAGCATCGCAGGCACGCCGGCGCGCACGGCGCGCGGCGCTTTGGCCAAGGCGCGGATGTGCATCGAATGCGCGGAGTGCGTCATGCACAGCGACGAGGCGTGGCGTAGTCTCGCCAAGGGCGCCGCGGCAGAAACGATTCTGTTGGAACAGGCCCTGTTATGAAGCGGCCGAGGTTGCTGGGTGCGACCCTGCTGGAGAAGGTGCTGCTGAAATCCGAGCCGTTGCTCGATGGCAGTGGATGCAGGATTTGGAAGGGCGCCCGCGTCGGCAAAGGCTACGGTAACATTCATGTCGGGGGCGGCCGAGCCGCGCGGCGCTTCGCGAACGTGCAAAGGGTTGTGCTTGAAGCGGCCCTAGGCCGCCCGCTCGCGCGCGGTGCCAGGCCATCGGCGTCCTGTGGCAAGAGACTGTGCGTAGAGGCGTCGCATCTCAGTGAGGGGTTCAGGCCGGGACCCCGCCCCGTCGACTACGAGACTTTAAAGGCCAAGATCCATTCTCGAAGTGTCCCGGCGCAGGATGGATCGGGTTGCAGAATATGGCTGGGCCCGCGCAACGCAGAGACAGGTTACGGTCAAACCAGCATTGGCGGGCACATTGGCCCAGTTCATCGGTTGGCGCTGTCATGCAAGCTGGGCAGGCCGGTGTCCCCGGAGCTTCAGAGCATGCACAGTTGCGACAACCGCCTGTGCGTCGAAGAAAGCCACCTGAGCGAAGGCACAAGAGTTGACAATATGCAGGACGCGGCACGCAAGGACCGCACGTTGCATGGCGTCCGTAATCCTCAAGCGAAGCTCGATCCTGACAAGGTGAAAGCGATTCGCGCTAGCCCGGGCAGACAAGCCGATCTGGCAAAGCGATACGGCGTCAGCCGCTCCCAGATCGGTCGGGTGAAGCAGCGCAAAGACTGGGTCCGGGTCACCTAACGCAAGGGAAAAGGAGTTCGTGCGATGCCGTTCGACGGAGCGACGCGTTACGAAATCCAGATCGGCGCGATCGACCGCAGTGGGCAGGCCTTCGCCTCCGTTGACCGTCGCCTGAAGTCGCTCGAGGCGGGAATCGCCGGCATGGGCCGCGGCATAGCGGCGGGTATCGGCCAGACCGTCGCCTTCGGGCGCGGCCTGCAGCAACTCGCGATCGTCTTCGGCGTCGTGGCCGCCGCGCAAAAGGCCTTCGACGCAGGGCTGCGCATCGGCGATCTCGGCGAGCAGGCCGAGCAGGTCGGCGTCAACACCGACCAGCTGCAGGCCTACCGGCTGATGGCGGCCCAGGCGGGCGTGACGAACGAGCAGCTCGACGCCTCGCTGCTCAAGTTGCAGCGCTCCATGGGCGCGGCCAATGACGGCAGCGACGAGATGATCGCCCGCTTCGAGAAGCTGGGCGTGAAGATTCTCGATGTCGACGGCAATCTGCGCAAGCCGGCCGAGGTGCTGCCGGAATTGTCGCGTGGACTGCTGAAGGTCGGCTCCGACACCGAGCGAGCCTCGCTGATGGCGGAACTCCTGGGAAAGTCGGGCGCTCGCCTGAAGACCATGCTGGAGGGGTGGGCGCAGGGGAACGAGAGCCTGGTCGCCAGCGCCAAGGCGCAGAACGCGGTGGCGGGGCCCGACGCCCTCAAGGCGTGGGACGCGCTGGGCGACGCGCTCAAGGTGGCAAACCAGCGCTATGAGACGCTCGTGGGAGAGTTCGGCAAGCCGGTCGCCCTTGTTGGGCTCCACGCGATCAACTTCCAGCTCGCGAACATCAATTCCCTCATTCACAATATCAAGGGTGCGTGGAGCTGGCTGACCAACGCCAACGGCAGTTCCCTTGAGGGGATGCAGAAGGAAGCAGCCGAGGTACAGGCCCGCATCGACAAGCTCTCGTCGCGCCAGCGGACGACGCTGACCGAGGCGGAGTTGCAACGCGAATACGCCCGCCTCGGGGTGTTGCAGCAGCAGATCGCCGACCAGCAGACCGCGGCCTACATGCCGACGATCACCGTGACGGCTGACAAGCCGGGAGCGACGAACCCGCTCGGTAACAAGACCAAGACCGCCGGCGCCAAGCTCGACGACCGGCTGAAGGAGCTGCAGGCCGAGCGCGCGGCGCTGGAGAAGGCGCTGGCGGCCTTCGACGTGCGCGGGCTCGACACGGTCGCCGAGGTCGACAAGCGGCTCGATGCGCAGGTCAAACTCGACCAGAAGATCGCCAGCCTGCTGAAGGACGTGCCGCCCAACTCGGCGCTGTCGCAGCAGCTGATCCAGGAAGCCACCGCGATCTCGCAGCTCAATGCGCGGCTCGACGAGCGCAAGCGGCTGCTGACCGAGGCCGAGCAGGTGACGGCGCGGTTCGGCGACGGCTCGCTGGCCGCCGCCCGCGCGACCGCCGATCTCAATGCCATGCTGGCCGCCGGCGCGATCGATGCCGACACCTATGCCCGCGCGCTGAAGGGCACCAAGGAAGCCGCTGCCGACCAGGAGCGCACGGCCCGCGGCGCGATGGGCGGCTTCGACGGCTTCCGGGCCGGCATGGAGCAGTACGGGGCGGAAATGCAGAAGGCCAACTCGGCCTTCGAGACGGGCAAGTTCACGGCGCAGGAGTTCGGCTCGGTCTTCACCGGCCTGAACCAGGGCCTGCGCGAGGGCAAGAACCTCTGGACCGCGCTTGGCGATTCGGCGACGACCGCGCTCGGCCGCATCGCCGACAAGCTGATCGAGATGGCCGCGCAGAACCTGTTCGCCGCGGCTTTCGGGATGGGCGGCGGTGGCGGCGGTGGCGGCGGGATGGGCGGCGGCATCCTGAACCTGTTCGGCGGCGGTTCCAGCGGCACCGCGCCCGGCCTGTTCGACGGGCTGATGGGATCGAGTTTCTTCCCGACCTTCGCCACCGGCGGCATCCCGCCGGTCGGCTCGCCCTATATCGTCGGCGAAAAGGGACCCGAGGTCCGGGTCGACGGACGGCCGGGCCAGATCTTCAACCGCGACCAGTGGCAGGCGCTGGCGCCACGCGAGTCCGCGCCGTCGCCCTCGATCGTCATTCACCAGACGGTGATGACGGGCTCGATCGTCTCGCACGCCCAGCACGAGGCCGACATGGCGCGGCTGAAGCGCGAGGCGCGCGACGGCGCGGTCGCGGCGATCGTCGAGGCGCGCCGCACGAGCGCCTCGATGCGGCGCACGTTCAGATAACAGGGGAGGCGGCGTGTCGATCACCTATCCGCTTTCCCTGCCGTCGACGTCGCACTGGAAGGCCGCGAACTGGCGCTCGCAGGAGCGCACCGCCGACGTCGCCTCGCCCTATACCGGCGCTGGTCAGGCCATCGTCTGGTCCTATCAGCGCTGGACGCCGACCCTGACCCTGATCGTGCTGCGCCGCGCCGACGCGCAGGACTGGGCCGCCTGGCTGCGCTCGCTGCGCGGCCGCTCCGGCACCTTCCTGCTGGGCGATCCGGCGCGCCCGGTGCCGCTCGGCGCCGCGGCGTCCAATCCCGGCACGCCGCTGGTCAAGGGCGCGGGCCAGACCGGCGCCATCCTGGCGATCGACGGCGCGCCGTCATCGGTCACCGCCTGGCTGAAGCGGGGCGACCTGATCCAGCTCGGCGCCGGCAGCACGGCGCGGCTGCACGAAGTATCGGAGACCGTGAACACCGACGGCAGCGGCCAGGCCACGCTCACCCTCTGGCCCGAGCTGCGCTCGTCGCCGGCCGACAATGCGGCGATCGTGCTGACCAACCCGGTCGGCGTGTTCAACCGCACGTCGGACGTGGTCGAGGTGCCGCATGCAAGAGGTGGGCTGTTCGATATCGCGTTCGACTGCATCGATACGGTGCGGCCTTAGCGCGTTGCACCACCGTTATCCTTTCTGAACCGCGCGGGCTCCCGGGCTTGATGACAAGCCCTGCCGCCCGCCCCAGCGCCGCGGACGTCCAATGCCCCGTTTGATGAGTGCAGCCTTCGCCGCGGCGCTGGAAGCCGACATTCTCTACCCGGTCTATTTCGTCGAGATCGAGAACACCGGCACCACGCTGCGGCTGTGGACCGGGCGGCCGGGGCAGACGTTATCCTGGAACGGCAACGACTGGCTGGGAGTCGGCTGGCTGCTGGGGTTCAGCGAGGTCGAGGAGACCGCCGAGGTCAAGGCCACGTCGCTGACCATCGGCATGCCGGCCGTGCCGGAGCTGATCTCGCTGGCCCTCAACAATCTGCGGCGCAACAAGCGGGCAACCATCTACGAGGGATTCCTGACACCGGGCTGGGCGCTGGGCGACGCCGCTTCGAGCGGCGGGCCGTTCGCGCTGGGCGACGATGCGCCGGGCTTCGAGCTCGGGGCGGCGGCGGGCGCGCTGATCGAGGACCCGATCGAGGTGTTTCGCGGGCTGCTCGACATCGTCGACACGACGATAGACCCGGCGAAACCGACGCTCAGCCTGCGCTACTCGTCCCAGATGGCCGACTTCGAGCGCGCCCGCGAGCGCCGCGCGACGCACGAGGATCAGCAGATCGACCATCCCGGCGACCGGTTCTACGAGTACACGGGCGCGCTGTCCGACGCGACGATCACCTGGGGTGGGTCCTGAGCCAAAGGCTCAGGGCCAGCGGGCGGCAGGGACTGCAGGAGCGCAGCGACGAAGGCCCGAGAGCCCGCACGGACAGAACAAGGGTCGAAGCCGATGCCCCAGCGCTACCCGGACTGGCCGCGGCGCCTGTCGTCCTTCGTCGCCGAACGCCGTTCGCTGCCATACGCCTATAGCGTCAATGACTGCGGGTCGTTCGCTGTCGATGCAATCCATGCCCTGACGGGGCACCAGTTCGTGCCGGGCGACGAGCGACCGACGTCCCGGATTGGGGCGGCCCGCTTCTTGGTGCCGTTCGGCGGTAGTGTCGAGACCTGGATTGAGTCGCTGCTGGGGGCGCGGCTGGAAACGCCGAGGATGGCGCAGCGCGGCGATATCGTCTCGTTCGAGGCTGCCGGCGAGAACCATCTAGCTCTGGTCGTCGGTGCCGTCGCCGCCACACCGGGCCCGAAAGGACTGCTCTGGGTTCCGGCCCGGCTTTGGCGGACGGGCTGGAAAGTGGGTTGAGCAATGTTTGCAACCACCTCGATTCTTGTTTCCCTCGCCCTTTCGGTGGCTACGTCGGCGATCGCGGCCGTCGGCGTGCGCCTGATCTCCTCCCTGTTCGCCAAGCCGCAGCAGGCCTCTTACGGTGGGCAGCTGCAGCGCGATCCGGGGACGCAGCTCACGCTGCCGCGCGCGGCGGATGCCAAGAACATCGTGTTCGGCAAGGCGCGGGTCGCGGGCAACATCGTCTTCTGGTGCACCAGCGACAACAACCGGGTGCTGAACCTGATCGTCGAATGGGCCGGGCACGAGATCGCCGGCTACGAGGAACTCTACTTCGGTGATGAGGTGGTGCCGCTCGACGGCGAGGGCCACGCGCTCGGCAAGTGGCAAAGCTACGTCTTCTACGGCGACCTGCTGGGCACCGACGATCAGGCCGCCTGGGGCTTCCTGACCCAGATCTCCGGCGGCAAGTGGACCGCCGCCCATCGCGGGGCCGGCGTGGCCTATACCTACATCGCCCTGCACCGCAATCCCGGCCTGTTCTCGCAGGGGCTGCCCAACATGTGGCGGGTGGTGCGCGGCCGGAAGATCTACGATCCGCGCACCGACACGACCGGCTGGAGCGACAATGCCGCGCTGGTCGTGGCGGCCTGGCTGAACGATGCCAAGTACGGGCGCGGCATTTCCTACGACGACATGGATCTCGACGCCCTCGAGGCGGCGGCCAATGTCTGCGACGAGGAAATCCCTCTCAAGGAAGGCGGCACCGAGAAGCGCTACACATCGAACGGGGTGCTGAGTTCCGACGTGCCCTTCGTCGACAATCTGGAAAAGCTGCTCAGTGCCTGCCTGGGCAAGGCCATGTTTATCGGCGGCAAGTGGACGATCAAGGCCGCCGCCTGGGAGGAGCCGCAGTTCACGGCCTTCACCCTCGACGATTTTCGCGAGGCCTTCAGCGCGCAGTTCTTCCAGGCCAAGGCGGACACGTTCAACGCCGCCAAGGGGACCTACAACAATCCGGCGCGGCTTTGGCGCAAGGACGATTTCCCGGCGGTCACCTCATCGGTCTACGAGGAGGAGGATGGCGGGCCGCGTGAGTTCAAGGATGTCTACCTCGAGTTCACCAACAGCACGGCCATGTGCCAGCGACTGGCGCGGATCGACCTGCGCAAGGCCCGCCAGCCGATCACCTTTACCGCGCCGCTGAAGCCGAAGGGGCTGCGCGCCGTGCCGGGCGACGTCGAGCGCTTCACGATCGCCACGCTGGGCTGGGTCGACAAGCCCTTCGAGGTGCTGGCCGTGCGCCATGTGCTGGGCTTCGCGCCGGGTGGCGCCGATGGCGGTGGCGACGAAAGCCAGGGTGTCGGCGTGATCGGGGTCGATCTCGACCTGCGCGAGACGGCGGAGACAATCTACGACTGGAATCCGGCGCTCGACGAGGTCGTCGCCGATCCCGCGCCGAACACCAGCCTGCCGGACCTGTTCAACGTCCTGCCGCCGGCCAGCCTGACGGTGAGCGAGGAACTGTACGAGACCCGCGCGATCGGAGTGAAAGCCCGCGCCGTCATGAGCTGGGGCCAGTCGCCCGACGCCTTCGTGCGCGAGTACCAGCCGTTGATCCGCGTGCAGGGGGTAACCGACTGGCGGCGGCTGCCGCGCGTCACCGGCCTGACGGCGACGGTCGACGACATCGCGCCCGGCAGTTGGGAATTCGGCGTCGCGGCCTGTAACCGGGTGAGCGAATCCGATCCGCTTGTGGTGTTCCGCGAGTTCGCCGGCCTGCTGGCGCCGCCGTCATCGCCGCAGAACGTCACCGGCGTCGTGCTGGGTAACGCGGTGCTGTTCGACTGGGATCCGACGACCGATCTCGACGTGCGCATCGGCGGCTCGATGGTGGTGCGCCACGATCCGGCCCTGTCGGGGGCGGCCTGGGAGACGGCCGTGCCGGTGAAGCAGTTCACCGGCAACAGCGCCGGCGGCGCCTTGCCCTGTTCCACAGGCACGTATCTGTTCCGCTGGCGCGATTCCTCGGGCCAGTATTCGACCGGCGGGGCCTCCTGGACGATCGAGCAGGGCAACGCCGACGGCTGGTCGGTGCTGGATACGCTGGCCGAGGATCCCGGCTTCAGCGGCACCAAGACCGATTGCACCGAGACCGGCGGCCATCTGGTGCTCGATGCCGGCGAGTCCACGGGCGCCTATCGGTTCGGCCCGGTCGATCTCACCGCCGTCACGAACGTGCGCGTGACCGGCCGTATCGTCGGCCAGGTCGTGAACACCAGCGACCTCTGGGACTCCACCGAGCTGGTCGATTCCGAGGAGTTCTGGGACGAACCGGTCAGCGGCAACGAGGTCACGGCGCGCCTGTGGGTGCGCAAGACCGACGACGATCCGGCCGGCACGCCGACCTGGGGCGCCTGGACGCCCTTCCTGGTCGCCGAGTTCGCCGCCCGCGGGCTCGAATTCGAACTCCGCTTCACCGCCGCCGACACGGATTACGGGTTGGAAGTCTCCGAGCTCGACATCGTCATCGAACAAAAAGCCTGACGCGCGCCGCTCGGAGACTTCGGCAGGCGGCAGGGCCTGCAGTGAAACGAAGGCCCGGGAGCCTGCGCGGTAACAACGAAGACAAGGACCGTCTTTCATGTCCCAGCACGATCTAACGATCGCGAACGCCAGCCGCACGGCCGTCCGCAACGACCTGCAGGACGCCCTGCAGGCCCTCGGCACCTGCATGAAGGGCTCGTCGGCACCGGCGACGCCCTATGCCGGCCTGCTGTGGCTCGACGACGATACGCCGTCCTCGACCGTCTGGACCCTGAAGCGCTACGACGGCACCGACTGGATCACCGTCAGCTACATCGACACAGTCGCGAACACCGAGGTGCCCGCCTCGAGCGTCACCGTCGCGGGCGCGCTGGGCTTCCTGTCGGGCTGGCTGTGGTCGAACAACGGTAGCGACCCGTCGCACGACATCGACATCGCGGCGGGCAGGGGTGTCGACACGACCGGCGTGGCGCTGATCCAGGGCGGCGCCATGACCAAGCGCTACGATGCGTCCTGGACGGCCGGCAACGGCAATGGCGGCCGCACCGGCAGCGCCGCCGATGGCGGCTGGTGGATCCATGCCGTGCTCGATGTCGACGACCAGCTGGTCGATTACATCTTCTCGCAATCGCGCACCGCGCCGACCCTGCCGTCCGGCTATTCGCTGTTCGTGCCGATCGGCTGGTTTCAGGTGTCATCGGGCAACGTGGTCGCGTGTCACGTCTATGCGTTGCCCGGCGGCGGGGTCGAGGTCGCGCGCGATGCGCCGGTCACGGATTTCACGGAATCGGGAACGGTGGGCACGACGCGGATACTGAAGGCGCTGGATTGCGTGCCGTCCGGGATCTCGGTCGTCGTCAATCTGTCCGTCGAATACAGCAGCTCGACGGTGCCTCTCGATATCTGTTGCCCGGACCAGGCGTCGGCCGGCGCCGGTTACGGCACGGGTCTCGGCATTGCCGGCACGGCTGTAACGATGTCGTCCGGCGGCGGATTCGTGCAGGCGATCCAGGCCAAGTTTCCGCGGCGCGCCAGAACGAACACCTCGCGCGAGATCGCGCTCAGGGCGGCGACCAACGGGCAGACGGTGCGCGCGGCTGTCGAGTCGTTCGAGTGGTCGCGCTAGGTCGGCCCCGGTCCGTGAATTCATTGGAGGCTGCATCGTGATTCATTCTGCGCTTTGCCATCACGCGCCGCGAGGCGCGTGATGGCCGAGATCAAGACTGCCGCTGCGCTCGACGCATTGACCGCGGCCAACAGCGCCGCGGCCGACCTCTTCGCCATCTGGGATGCCTCGGCGGCGACGTGGAAGTCCGTCACCCGTGCCGAGCTCGACAAGGCACTGTCGGCCTGGGAGACCAAGACCGCCAGCTTCGCCGCGGTCGCGGGCGGGCGCTATGCCTGCGATACGACCAGCGTCGGCTTCACCGCCACGCTGCCGGCCTCGCCGGCCGAGGGCGACGAAGTATGGTTCGACGACTTCGCCGGCACCTGGGGCACCAACGCCCTGTCGATCGATCCCGGCAGCGCCGACTTCGAGCTCGTCGACGGCGACACCAGTGCCGCTTCCGATCCGATGACCTGCGACGCTGCCGCCCGCTTCGTCCTGAAGTTCACCGACGACAAGTGGCGCGTGCGCTAACGGAGACCTGACCCATGGCCGGACCGAATCTCAGCCGATATCTCGGCCTCTTCCGCTTGCGCGATGCGAGCGATCCGACGCGCATGGCAGCTGTCAGTGCGGCTGGTGCGCTGACGGTGCAGGGTCCCAACAGCACCTCGGCGACGGCGACGATCGCCAACGGCGAGAGCCTGTCGGGCGCTGTGGATTGCGGCAGCGCGCGGCTGGCGCTGATCGTCATGCCGGCGGGCTGGACCGCCGCAGACCTGACCTTCCAGGAGAGTGTCGACAACAGCACCTTCGTCGACAAGTACGATGCCTATGGCGTCGAATACACGGTGGTCTGCGCCGCTTCGCGCGCGATCGTGATCAACCTCGCGGACTTCATCGGCACGCGCTACCTCAAGATCCGCAGCGGCACCTCCGGCACGCCCGTCACGCAAGCGGGCAGTCGTGCCATGACCCTGGTCCTCGTGCCGTGAGCTTCGTCGCCCGCAAGCGGGTGTTTCTGGCGACGCGGTATCGAGGGCCCGGATTCCAGGTGGACGGGGTCGGCCGCGTGCGCACGCTGCCGGAGCTCGGCATTCTGCTGAACGCCGACCCGACGCTCAACGTCGCAATGCTGGGCGACTACGATGCCGAGGCCGACGGTGTGTTCGCGGCGTCGCCGCTCGGCACGACGGCCGCTACCACCTACAAGGGCGACTTCGACGGCAGGGGCCATCGCCTCGGCGGCTTCCGGCTGGTCGACGACGATCCGACCCCCGGCATCGAAGACGGGCTTTTCGGCAATGTCGGCGACAATAGCGGCGTCGGCTGGGTGCACGATCTGACGTTGTCCGTCGATATCCGGCAGCTGCACTGGGAGCGCACGACGCGAGATTCGGCGGGGCGCTACCTGCTTGGGACCACCGTGGGCGGCGCCGTGGCTTCCCTGCGCGGCACGCTCGAGCGCGTCACCATCAACGGTCGCGTCTACGGCTCCGGGTCGGGCGGCCAGTTCGGCGGCCTGGTCGGGCGCAACGAGCAGTGGCCCGCGAAGGCCATCGCCAGCGTCACCAAGGGCAACCCGACGATCATCCAGACGACGGTACCGCACGGCATCCCGACCGGCCAGTGGGCGTGCGTCGCCAATGCCGGCGGCATGCCGGCGCTCAACAGCCGCCAGGGCAACGTCTCGCGCCTCTACACCGTGACGTCGCTCGGCGCCTCGACGCTCAGCATCGACATCGACAGCTCCGGCTTCCCGGACTACACCAGCGGCGGCGTGATCATGGGCGCCGGCACCGTGCGCCAGTGCAGGACCAATGCCCGCGTCGAGGTCAGCCCCTACAATTACAACAGCTATTTCTCGATCCTGGTCGCCTCCAACCGCGGCCTGCTCGAATACTGCCAGGACAGCCGCCGCGCCGAATCGGTGATCCCGCGCACGACGGTGCCGAACCCGCCGACCGCGGCGTATACGGCGGGCTGGACGGGCAAGGCGTCGATCTCGGGCGACGTCCTGACGGTGACCGAGACCAGCCTCGGCGCCATGGCGGTCGGGCTCGACATCTTCGCGCCGAACACCGTTCCCGGCACCGTGGTCGCTTCCGGCACGCAGGTGACGGCCGATCTCGGTGGCGGTAGCTGGCGTGTCAGCATCGCGCAGGCCGTGACCAGCCGCGACCTGCTGGCCGCTTCCGGCGCGCCCGGCACCTACCTCGCCACCGGCCAATGGGCCGCCAACATGGCCGGCGACAATGGCTTGCCGGCGGTGGGCGACAGCCCGACGGCGATCGTGCGCTACAACAAGTCCTATGCCGACCTGCGCAATGCCGACAACGTCAACAGCGCCAACCTGACCGGCGCGATCGTCGCCTACCAGGGCGACGGCATCGCCTACGGTAACGAGGCCTACGGCAAGATCGAAGGGGCAAGCAGCGTCTCCGGCGGGATCGGCTTCAACGCCCTTTCGTCCAGCGCCCACTACGCCAACCTCTCGGCCTGCGAGGTCATCGCCCTTGGTGGCAATGCCGGCGGCAATGCGGGGCAGGATTATGGCGCGTCGAACGACAATATCGCCTGGGGCAAGGTCACCGGCCTCGACGCCGTCGGGGTATCGATCGGCCTGATGCGCGGCACCGCCGTGGCCACCCGCCTGTGCGCCTTCGGCAATGCGGTCGGCAGGGTCGGCGTCGGCTCGCTGATCGGCCAGGCGCTCACCGGCGCCAGCCTCGACGAGTCCCTGTGCTTCGGCGTGGCGACGGGCACCTCGAAGGTCGGCGCGATCGGTAACCGCGGGACCGGCGTCACCATCAGCGACGTGTATTTCGACATCGACAGTACCGGCAGCGCCATCGGCGTCGGCTCCGGCGAATCGACGGGCGTCACCGGCCTGTCGGATGCGGCGCTCGTGGCGGGGCTGCCGAGCGGCTTCGATTCGCTCAAATGGTCTCGTGGCGTCATCACGCCCAACTATCCAATCCCGACCGCCGCGCCGGTGCCGCCGAACCCCACCGTCAACCTCAATCCGCCGCCGTCGCTCGCGATCGTCGGCCATGCCACCAGCATCGACAGCACAACCATCGACCTGTCGTCCGTCAGCATCCAGGCCGGCGACTATTGCGTGCTGTGGAATTTTGCGCAGAACACCACGACCACGGCGCCCAGCCTGGTGGCGCCATCCGGCTTCACGCTGTCGATCCAGCAGTTCAGCAGCAACACTCACGGCAGCCGCATCAGCCAGTACGTCAAGCAGTTGGCAGGCACCGAGACGACGATTTCCGGCATAGCCACCGGAACGCGCGGGCGCGGCATGATCGCCTTGATCGTGCGCGGAAGCGGGGCCGATCTCGCTTCGACCTGGACGCGCCTCAACGCCCGTGTCGCGATCGACGGCGCCGCCGGTGGCAATGCGGTGCAGAGCATGGGGGCGGGGACGTCGCCCTGCATCGTCGTCGGCTGCGCGATCTATGACAGCGGCACGCCGCCGGCGAACCAGATCTCACTGGGCGACGATGAGGTCATAGAGATCGCGTCGGCCATCACGCCGTCGCTGGTGATGCGCGTCAGCTACAAGATCAAGAACACTGGCGCCGCGGCCTCGACGTTCACTGGTGACACCAATGCAGGCGGTGTGGCCGTGACCTGCGTCAACGTCTCGTACGCGCCATGACGACCGACCGGGAGTTCCTCGAGGAGGCTGTGGCCCGCTGCGAAGCTGGCGAGGGTAGCGCGCTCTTCGCCGAGGCGGAGATTGAGCGGCTGGTCTCGCTCTCCGGTGTCGACGGCATCGACTATGTCGCCGATGGCTCCGGCTTTCACACGTTGAACGAGCGGCTCGTCCGCTGGCTGGTCGACCTCGCAAACCAGGGGGCGTGATGTCGCTCGATCCGGAAACCCTGCTCGGCATAAAGTCCGAGGTGCTGAAGGCCGCCGTCTCGGCGTCGCTGCTCGGCGTCCTCTGGCGGCGGCAGTTCAAGTTCGCCGAGGCCGTCTCGGCGCTGGCGGCCGGGCTTGGCAGTGCGGTCTATGTCGCGCCGCTGGTGCTGGCGCACAGCAACGTCAGCCATCCCGACATCAGGGGCGGCGTGATCTTCATTATCGGGCTGCTCGGCACGCACGTGTTCGCCGCGCTGACCACGGCGGCGCCCGACGTCATCCGCAAGATCATCTACCGCTGGACCGGCACGACGCCGGACCAGCCGCCGCCCGGTCCGCCGCCACCGCCGCCGTCCCCCAACACGCCGTCGCAGGGTGGGGGAGGCGCCGCATGATCGACTTCCCGACAATCACCCTGGCCGGCGCAATGGCCGCGATCGGCATGGTGGCCGGCGCCGCCGCGTTCCTGCTCGGCGTGGCGCAGCTGACCTGCGAGCATGGCGGCTCGTCCTGGCTGCCGCGCCTCACCACGGCGATGCTGTCGATGATCGCCGCCTATACCGCCGTCGATGCCTGGGACTTCTGGTCCGGTGTCGACGACGTGCTCGACGCCAAGGCCGTCGCCTTCTGCATCGCGCTCGCCCTGTCCTGGGGGTATCGGAGAATCTTTGGATTCGAGAGTCGGTCCAGGATCGATCGCGATAGGGGGCGAATCTAACTCGACCGGCTTCGAATCAGTGCCACGATCACGGAAGTGATCGGCACGCTCAACAGCAGCGCGGGCACCGTGACCGCGCCGGTAAACCATGCCAGCGCAAGTGCTCCAATCATCGCCACAAGAGACAGTCCTGCGCCAAGCCATTGAGTGCGCCGGGTCTCCCGGATGGCCGCCGACTGTCCGTCGCTTTCGATCTTGATGCGGTGATTCTGTTCCGCCTCCGCCATCGCCATGATGCGAGCGGCGCCGTTGGGAACGATGCTGTCGAATTCGCGTAGCGCCGCCGGCGCCGGCAGCGGCCCTGACCACGAGGTCTGCTGGACGTGTGCCGTGATGTGATGGTTGGGCTGTTGGTTGGACGGCGGCTGTTGCGGCCCCTGCCGATGACGTGCCACGGATCGGGGTGCCCGTTTATTCGGCCTGGGCTTTTTCAACTTCGCGCGTGATCACTTTGTTGAAGTCGGCACCAATGCGCTGCCAGTCGCCGCGCAGCGCCGATGTCGTCGAGCGATGCGGGTAAACGTACTGATGGGTGGAGTAGAGTGCGACGCTGGCAGCCATGCCCGACAGCAAGCCGCGCACCGAATTCCGCGACAGAAGCCGATCAAGTTCCCGATCAAAGCGCCGGTAAATGGCCGACATAAATCACCCTTTGTCCGGGATTCGCAGCGCGCCGGGTCCGGGGCCCGATTTCGAAGATAACCGCCCTTAGCAGGCTGCGGTAGCCGTAGCAACCCGGCCTCCGCACGCGGCGTGAACATACCACACATAAACGCGGCTGGCTGCCGCTTCGTTCCAACCCAGAGGAATCCATGATCACCGAACAGACGCTCCGGCAGATGATGCCGGCCGCCGGCGCGCGTCTCGATGCGCACCTGCCTTTCATCGGCCCGGCGATGGAGCGCGGCGGCATCGTGACGCCGGTGCGCATCGCCGCCTTCATCGCCCAGGTCGGCCACGAATCCGGCGATTACCTGTGGATGCAGGAGCTGGCCGACGGCCGCGCCTATGAGGGCCGCGCCAATCTCGGCAACGTGCTGCCGGGCGACGGGCCGCGGTTCAAGGGCCATGGCCCGATCCAGATCACCGGCCGCGCCAACCATCGCGCCTGCGGCCAGGCGCTGGGGATCGACGCCGAGGCCAATCCGCTGCTGCTGACCCAGCCGCGCTATGGCACCGCCGCTGCCGTGTGGTTCTGGACGGTCGGCAACGGAAAGATCGATCTCAGCCTGCTGGCCGATCGCGGCTGGTTCACCACCATCACGCGGGTGATCAACGGCGGCACCAACGGCCTCGAGGACCGGCTGATGCGCTGGAAGCGCTGCCGCGCCGTCATGGGCCTGCCGGGCTTCACCAGCCCGGGCGAGGAGGAGCTGCAGATCATGCAGCTGCAGCGCGCCCACGGGCTGGTGATCGACGGCGTGGCCGGGCCGAAGACCTTCGCCCTGCTGAAGGCGCTGTCGAACCAGAAGAACCTGGCGTGACCGGGATGCTGGCCTTCCTCGCCCGCAACCCGCTGGCCAGCGGCCTCGGCATCGCCGCGGTCGTGCTGGCGCTCCTTTTGGGCGTGCAGACCGTGCGCCTCGCCGTCGCCGAGAAAGAGACGGCCGCCGCCGAGCTGCGGCACGCCAACTTCAAGACCGAGCTCGCGACCGAATCGCTGCGGGTCGAGCGCGAGGCCAAGGCGCGGTCGGACGCCGGCATCAAGGAACTGGCCGAAGAGGTCCGCAGCGTCGGCCTGGTCGCCACCCAAGCGAAAACGGAGATCCGCCTTGTCCCTGCCTCAAATGGCGGTCCGTGCGACCGCGATCCTGCTTATCTCAGCATGCTCAACGGCGTGCGGGACACACTCGCCGCAGGAAGTGCCGGTCGTGACAAAGGTCCGGCCGGGCCCGGAACTCCTGCGAAAGTGCGATAGGCCGATGCAGCCCGACCCGGCGAAGGGCGTCGCCTATAACGGCGAGGTCATGATCGACATCGCCGCGAAGGGCGAGGAGTGCGCCGCGCGGATGAGCGCGCTGGTCGACTGGTTCGGGCCGTGAAGGCGATGATCGGGTGGCGCCACCTCGCGGCGCTCTCGCTGCTGATTACAGCAGCTGTCGCTTCACCGGCGCTGCTGCGCAGCGCCGTCGCCCACGGCGACGCCGCCTGGATCATGAGCAACCCGCGCTATGTCGATCGCGACGGCGTCCACTGCTGCGGCCCGTCGGACTGCCGGCGCGAGCATGCCGCCAAGTTCACCGAGACGCCGGCCGGGGTCGAGATCGTGACCGGCGCCGGCGACGTCGTGCTGATGCCGCGCGCGCTGGTCGGGCAGGGGCTCTATCCGTCGATCGATGACGACTGGTGGATCTGCGTCCGGGGCGGCGTCGTGCGCTGTGTCTTCAAGCCGACGACCGGCGGCTGACCCGTCAACGGAAAGGACTGCTCATGCGCGTTCACGGCTACTTCAGCCTGTCCGAAGTCGTGGCGCTTGTCGTCACGGTCGCGGCAGCCATCGCGGCGGTCTGCTTCGCGCTGGTCGCCGGCATCAACGGCTTCCTCGATCGACCGACCGCCCTGTGGTGGTGGCTCGCGGCCGGCAACGCCGCGCTCGCCTTCGCCGGCTGGCTGTTTCTCTGATCCGGGCTCGATAGCCCGCACGAAGTCGGGGTCTGGATGCGTCCGGAGCCGACATGCCCGTCCGGCCTGTGAAGGCCTAGGGGCGTTTCCTCCCTAAACTGCCCGTCTGCCCTTCACCGGGTCGGCGGGCGCTTTTTTTTGTTTGGGAATCGGCGAGCCACCAATTGCGGTGTGGGAGCTAGGTGGGGTTATTCACGGTTGTCCCCGGAGTTCATGCTTTGAGCCAGTGCATGGCGCGGCTAAAATTCCCGCACGAATGGCGAGAAAAAAGGCCCGGGCAATGTACCCGGGCCGGTCGCGTCATCGCCGCAAGCTTTGGCAGGCCGAGGCGGCAACGAAGCTAACGACTTGTGAGCCCTCACTCACATGTCGTCAAGCGTTGTCGGTCTGCGCACCTCTCTAAAGGCAGGCCATGACCAACCAACTCGATATGTTCCTCCCCCGGGCCTATTACGGCCACACCATCGAACAGCGATCAAAAGACGGGTACATCAATGCCACCGCCATGTGTCAGGCGGCTGGAAAAAACTGGAACGATTACTCCCGCCTGAACGGCACGCAGGCCTTTTTACCCGAGCTGGCGGCCGATACGGGAATTCCCGTTTCGGAGCTTGTGCAGTCCGTGAGAGGTGGTGACCCTTGGCGTCAAGGAACCTGGGTGCACCCACAGGTCGCGATTCACCTGGCGCAGTGGCTTTCGCCGAAGTTTGCCGTTTTGGTGAGCAGGTGGGTGTACGAATGGATGACGGGACGCCCGCAGACGGTCACCATCCCGTTCCACCTGCGCCGCTATGTGGCGAACCAGCGGAACGTGCCGCGGGGCCACTTCTCGGTTTTGAACGAGATTGCCGTGGTGCTTATCGCGCCGCTTGAGGCCCAGGGGTACACGCTTCCCGAACACATGTGGCCCGACATCTCCGAGGGCCAGATCTTTGCCCGGTGGCTCCGCGAGCGGCATGGCGTCGATACGACGGCTGTGCCCACCTACGTCCACGAATTCGAGGACGGACGTCGCCCCAGGCTGGCCAAGGCTTACCCCAACGAATGGCTGGCGGAGTTCCGCGACCACTTCGAGAATGTGTGGATTCCGGAGCGCGCCCTCTACTACTTCAAGGAACGAGACCCGAAGGCACTACCGTACCTGCCAGCGCTCCTGCCTCCACCGAAAGAGGAAGACGCGGCTTAGCGTACTCACTGCTCGGAAAGCCCCGCTCGGTGACCCCCGGCGCGGGGCTTCTTATTTGCGGAGCTTCTGGATTACAAGATCGGCAGTGTGGTGAGCGAGCGACCAATAGTCTGGGATCACGCCAACTGTGGCTGAGCAGTCGACATAGCCGCACTTCAAGATCGCGGCGCTGTAGCCCGCCTCGGTGAAGGTCGCGGATACGGCAATCTTCTGCTGATTGAGCGTAAGCATTACCCGATCGCACTTGGGACACTTTGCGTGCATCTGTTCCTCCCCGCGAACTTGAAGCGTGACCGGCAACGCCGTCGGCGGCAAGGGCGTTCATTCGGCCCATGCCCCGCAAGCCACCCCTCGGTCTCGCCCGCACGCTGCGCGACGACGTCTACAAGGTCACCGCCGGCCAGCCGATGCGCTGGGTGATGGTCGGCGAGCTCGGCCTGCGCCATCCCGATACTGCGATCGCGACCCTCGACGCGGCGCTCGAGCTGGCGATCGGCAAGGGCTGGATGACCGGAGAAGGTACGCCGGTGCACTCGGTCTGCCTCACCGACGACGGTCGGCGCCTGGCGCAATAGGTCAGTTCAGCGGCTCGTTCTCCGGCCGCTCGAGGGCCGCGCCGTCGGCGATCTCGGCCAGCAGCTCCGCCATGTCGCCCATCTCGGCGGGCCCGACGTTGCTGCGCACGACGCCGGCGCCGTCGGGCGTGATCGCCAGCAGAACGTGGCCGATGGTGAGCCCGGCGTCCTTCAGCCGCTCGCGCAGCAGCGTGTCGACCTCGGTGAGGATGTCCTGGATTCGGCGGATCTGGCTGTCGCTCATGGGCGACAACGGTAGCACGGCACGGTGGCTGCACGGGCCGGCGCGCTACCCCGGCATCCGCCGCGCCCAGCCCAGCGCATCGTCCCGGCGATCGAAGATGAAGCCGCGCCATTCCCGGGATCCGCACTCGCGGCAGACGAAGCGCAGCGACCGGATCTGGCGCATGTTGCCGGGGGTGGCGCCCAGCGCCTCGGCCGACACCAGCCCGCGCCGGCCGCAGCGGCACTCGACGCCCAGCGGCCCGCCGTAGCCGTCCAGCGTGTGCAGGTTCTGGACGCCGTCGACCTCGATCATGGAGGTGAGGGTAGGGCGGCGGCTGGTCGTCGTCTTCAGCCGGGTGCGCATGCCGTCATGAGCACACCGCGCGGCTGCTGGCGGTGCTTGCGGCGGCGCAGGCCGCGCCGTGAACCGAGAGGGAACGTACTTCGGGGATTTTTCGGGGATTTCGGGGGCCAACCGTGCATTTGCGGGTGCTTATGTCCGCTCTGCGATGAGAGAGCCGTCCTGATGAAAAACGGGAAAGCCCATATTTCAAGGGCTTAAATGGTCGGGGCGACAGGATTTGAACCTGCGACCCCCAGTCCCCCAGACGGCTCTGCCTGTTCTGGATAGTGATTTCGTTTCAAAGGGTTAGGCGGTGCGCCGGCGGTTGCTGCGGGGATTTTTGCGGGGATTGCTGCGCGATTCCAGCGCCGCGGCGACCTCGTCGTCGAGCACGTGGGCGTACTTCGTCGTGGTCTTGATGTCGGCATGGTTCAGCGCGCGCTGCACCAGCTTGAGGTTGCCGGTCTGGCGCAGCAGCTTGGTGCCGACGTCGTGCCGGAAGTCGTGGAACCGGAAGCCCGCGACGCCGGCCTTCGCCCGCAGCCGCTTCCAGGCCGTCTTCACGCCGCTGTAGGTCAGCGGGTAGCGCTGGCCGCGAATGCGCGGGCCCGTGGTGCGGGTGCTGGCGCGCGTGCTGGTGGCGAGGTAGGTGAAGACGTGCTCCTCGTGGTGGCCCTGCAGCGGCCACAGGATGGCCCGCACGGTCGGCGTGATGGGCGCCGTCACCAGCCGGCCGCCCTTGCCCTTCTTGCGGATCTGGCGCGCGCCCCAGTCGACCTCGGACCACTTCAGCAGGCACTCGCGCAGGCGCAGGCCTGAGGCGTGGACGAAGGCGAAGAAGGGGGCATAGTCGTCGCGGGTCGCCTCCTCGAGGCGATTGCGCTCGTCGCCCACCAGCTCGCGCACGCGCTCCTGCGGCTCCTCGAGCCGATGGTCGCGCCATTTCGGCTCGCGCGGAAACCGGGCGCCCCAGGTGCGGGCGCGGGTGAACAGCTTCTTCAGCACCTCGGTGGTGCTGCGGTTGACGGTGGCGTTGCTGATCAGCGGCGCCGGCGGGTCGTCCTTGCGGGGCTTCTTGCGCCGGCGCTCGACCCGATGGCTGCGGCGCCAGGCCACCAGCTGGGCGACCTCATCGTCGGAAATCTCGGTCAGCAGGGTGTCGGGCCCGAACCGCGCGACCAGGCGCTGCAGGTCGCGCCAGGTGTCCTTTGCGCCGGCATGGTGCCGGCCGATCTCGGCCCAGTACCGGCCAGCGACGTCGGCGATCTTCAGGGAGGTGGAGGCCGCGCGCTCGGCCTCCTGGCGCTGCAGCAGCTTCTCGCGTTCGGCCGCCGCTACGGTCTCGGCTTCGCGCCGGTTCCTTCTCTTAGTCGAGCCGCGAACTCGATCACCTCCGACCTGCAGGTCGAAGTGGTAGTACGGCGTGCCCTGGGGCTTGTAGACGGACATGGCGCGGCGTTCCTGCGGGTCCTGCTCTCGATGAAGGCCTCGACGTCGGCGTCGGTGAACATGCGCCGCTGGCGGCGGGCGCCGCAGCCGATGCTGACATACTTGAGCGCGCCTGTCCTGACGTGGCCGGCGACGGTCTTGGTCGAACAGCCGAGGCGGCGTGCGACTTCCTTCGGGGGGAGGAGGACGGTCATGCGCGGTGCCCCTCGGCGACGGCCATATAGGTGAACGCAAAGGCGAGCAGCACGCGTGTGGCCAGTTCCCACACGGCCTGCCGCTCGTCGATCGCGGCGACGAACCAGAAATAGAGCGCCGCGGCCGTGCTGAGGATCACAGCAACCTCTCCATTGCGGGTGTCGGCTGGCGCTCGGCCTCCGGGATCTCGGCAGGCGCGGCGTGGCGGGCCTCGCCCTCGAAGGCGGCGGCGGCCGGGCTGTTGACTAGGGCGACGATCAGCTTCGCGTCGGCGAGTCCCTGCTCGACGCCGCGGCCGCCAACCGAGGCGTGCGTGCTGAGGGCGGCGACCTTGTTGCCGTTCGCGTCGTCGATCTGGATGAAATAGACGTTGTCGGTCAGCGGCTGCCGCACGATGCGGACAACCCAGGGGCGGGGTGAGGCAGGCGTCATGCGCTGGCTCCGGTGTCGATGTTCCGCCGTTCGACGGTGAAGGTGAGGGCGACGACCCAGGGGTTGGATTCCCACGCGCCGGCGCCGTTGATGGTTCGCCATATAGCCTCGAAGGCAAGCCGGTGATCCATGAACTCCACGCCGGTGCCTTCGGCTTGAGCGTCCGCCTTGCTGATCTCCTGCAGCCGCTGCACCCGCACGTCCGTCACGGTGAGCGTGAGGCGCGAGGCCCAGCGCGGCATATAGCGGGCCGAATCCCAGAATGCGCCGCGACCGTCAGCGCGATTGAATGTGCTGCACACGGTGGGATGGCGGGCGGCAGCGTCATCTGCAGGTCCGTCGAGAGTGAAATAGGGATGCTCTCCGTCGGCGCGGCGCCAAGCCTGCAGAGGCTCTCCATCGGCGCGGTAGATCGTTCTATAGGAGACGCCCGGCGGGCCAGGAATGCCTGCGCGGCCTGGTTGGCTGTAGCGGCCCTCCTGGATGGCGATCGGGTGTTCATCGCGCCACGTCTCCTTCACCCACAGCCGGTCGCCCTTGGCGAAGCGTGGTGAATAGTGCGGCGTCACGCAATGCTTGCCGGCAGGTCTGTTGAGGTGCTGTCCGGCGGCATCCTTCATCTCGAAGACCGGTGTGCCGGTGCGACTGTCAGTGCCGACTTGCACGAACTCAACGACATTCTCGACGCCGGGGAAGTTGATGATCCGCCGCGTCTGCGTCTTCCGACCGTCGAGCAGGGCGCGCACCATCGGCGCCGAGAAGAGGATGGGGCGATCAGCCATGACGCCATTCCCAGAACCCTTGCGCGCCCTTCGCCGGGATCGGCTCGGCATAGCACCCGCCCTGCCGGTTCGGCCCGCCGCACCCCGCCGAAATCCGCGTGCAACCCCGCACCGGATTCCAGGTGGCGTCGGTCCATTCTATGGTCGAGTGCTCAGCCATGTGAGCGCTCGACCATGGTGGGCGGCAGGGCCTGCAGCGCAGCGAAGGCCCGGGAGCCCACACCGTGCAGAATGGATGGCGGTGGTGAAGTGGGCGTCATTTCTCAAAGCCCTCCAATTCCCGTAGCGCGGCGATCTGGACGAGAGCGTCGTCGAGGCCGGCGGCCTTGCAGGCCTTTTCGAGCGCCGCATCCATGAGCATGACCGCCGGCCCCACGATGACGTTCGGCAGCTTGCCGACCTCCTCGTACTGGCACCGCAACTCGGTGACGCGGCGGATCTCCCGGGCGAGTTTTTCGGGGACGTTCATCGTTCAATCCAGCCCGGTTTCCGGCTTCGCGGCCCGGACCGCAGCGGCCATGCGCTCGAAGGCCGTCGCCAGCTGCTCGCGGCGCTCCTTCGACTTCGGCAGCCAGAACGTGACGGCGCTTCGATCGTCATCCTTCGGCGGATGATGCAGCACCGGCGAACTGTGCAGCATCAGCTGCACGGCGCTGTAGGTCAGTCCGGTGTTCGACACCTTCTCGACCGTGCCCACCTCGTCGGTCAGCTCCTGGCTGTAAACATTGATTCGCATCTACCGTCCCTCCATTCCCTGATCCGCCGCCTTCGCGGCCCGGTCCTCGACCGTCCAGGTGTCGACCTTGCCCTTGGTGCGGATGCGTTCGATGCCCGTGGTCGGGAAGTCGGCGGGCCGCCAGATGCAGCCGCAGCCGGCGCAGAGGTGGCTGCGGTGCGGCGGGTTGGTCCAGTCGTGCGCCGGGTCCGGCGCGTCGACGTGCTGCTGCCCGCAGGACGGGCAGAACAGCAGCATCGGCAACGGCTCGCGCGCCTCGGCGATAGTCTGCCAGTGGCGCTTTTCGAGCAGCACGCTCGTGTGGACGCGCTCGTCGATCATGGGGCGCGTGGCGCGCGAGCCGTTGTCCGACACTGCTGCTCTCCTAACGCGCCGCCGGCGCCACGCCGCGCAGCGGCACCAGGCCCGTCTGGTCCGCGACGTCGGCCAGTGCCCGCTCGAACACATGCTCGAACACGCGCTCGGGCTGGTGCATCTGGACGATCCAGACCACCTTGCCGCCGGCGGCGCGATAGCGCAGGTGCACGGCGATCAGGATGGGATCGCTGTGCGCCACCACCGGGATGGCGATCAGGAAGGCGTTCGGCGGCTTCACGCGGTCGACGCCTTCGCCGTTGGTCTCGGCGAACTCGACCAGGCGCTCGCCGGTATCGAGGTCGACCTTCACCGCGGCGCGGGCGTCGACGTTGATGTCGATGCCGCGCGTCAGCTTCACCAACTCCTGCGGCGTGGCGAACTTCTTGCCCAGCATCGTCACCAGCTTGCGTATCTCCGGATCCTCGCTCGCGAAGCGCTCGGTGCCGTCGCCGTCGATCTCGTAGGGCGGCGGCATCACGTCGGCGATCCGCTCCTCGAAGAAGGCGGCGAACTCGGCGGCGCCCATCGGCTCCCGGCCGGCCGCCAGCCAGGCCCGCCACTCGCGCGACAGCGGGAAATCGTACTCGGCGCGGTGCCGTCCAAATCGCGCCTTCTGCTCCGGCACCTCCGGGCCGGCTTCGTCGTGGTCGATGATGGCGACCAGCTTCGGCTTCGCCATGTCGTCCTCGGCGAACACGACGGAATGCTCGTCCTTGTGCCGATTGGTCCAGGCGATGAAGGAGGCGAGATCGGTGACGCGGGTGGTGCCGGCGCGCAGCTCGGGGCGCGTGCGATAGGCGTCGAGCAGGGGCTTGAGATTGTGAAGCGAGATTCCCTTTGGCAGGGATACGATCTTTCCGGCGACGATATCGCCGGGCGCGGTGTCGTTCTGCAGTTTGTCGACGAGGGCTACGAGATCCATGACCTTTGCTTTCGGTAAGAGGGAAGGGGGGACGCGAGGACTAGTCGACGATCGGCTGGCCTGTATCGACCGGCGGCCGGAGCGGCTTCACCACCTCGGTGAAGGCGAATTTCTGCTGCTTCGGATTCTCCTGAACGAGGCCGTTGCCGGGCGTTGCCCACATCACGTCGGTGCCGGCGGGCGCCTTCGGCTTCTTGGTCTCGTGGTTGATCGTGACCTCGTAGACGCCGTTCTTGCGCTTGAGCTCGACCAGGATCTTGAGCTGGCCCTTGGATGCGTGGATGCCGTGGTCCTGGTTGAGGGTCTCCATCGCCGCGACGATGTCCTGCAGCGCATCGCGCAGTGCCTCGGAAGTCTCGCCATTGTTGTGGCGACCGAGGAACTGCAGGAAGGTCGGGCGCTCGCGCGCGGGGCCGATGTCGGACAAGGGTTTCTCCTGGGGGTTGATGGACACGGGGACTCCTGGGGTTGAAGGCGCTAACGCGCATAGACCTCGATGCCCGGCCCGACGTCGGGCTGCGGCTTCGCGGCCTCGGGGAACATCTGGAACGCCACGGTCTCGCAGAGACGGCGCAGCGCGCGGTTGGTGGTGTTGGTGTAGATCGCGTCGAGCGACTGCACGGCGGCCAGGCGGTCGACGGCGCCGGCGCGGTGGAGGCGGCCGATCGCCCAGGCGCGCTGCGTCTGCTGCTGCAGGCTGGGCGCGGGCGGGGTGAAAGTCTGGTCGGTCATGCGGTCACCTTCCTGTCGTCGTCGAAGAGTGAACCGACCTGCTTCAGCGGGTCGGGGCCGTGCTTCGTCTCGTCCCAGGGGAGACGGCGAAGCTCGTCGTCGGTCAGGCGGCGTGTGCCGGGCGGCAGGGTGCGCAGCCGGGCGGTCGGGGCGTGGCGGTACTCGCCGTTGGTGAACTGGACGAGGGCCTTGAAGCCCGGCTTGCGCGCCACCACGGTGACCTCGGCGGGCAGGGCCTTGGTCATTCCCTCCGGGGGCATGAGCATCGCGCGCATCAGCCGCCAACCTCGGTCGCCGCGTGCTGCCATCCGGTTTCCCGGTGCAGCTGGGAGATATGCCCGACCATGGCGGCGCGGGTGCCGGCGAAGACGGTGCCGCGATCCTCGCGGATCACGCCGTCGATGATCGGGCGCACCCACCACAAGGGCGAACCGTCGGTGCGGGTGCTCATGCCACCATCCTCGCCGCACCGGAGGCGCGCAGGGCCTCGCGGAACAGGCTCGCGATCTCGGTGCCGGAGAAGCCGGCGGCCTCGAGGTCGTCGCGGGTGACGCATTCCTTCGTGGCGACGCATTCGCTGATGGTCTTCGCCATGCGGGCGCGGACGCTGGTGCGCGGCTCGGGCTTCGGCAGCTTGAGGAAGGGCGCCAGCGCGCTGGCAACGGCCGGCTGGGTGAGCAGGCCCTGGTGCGCGAGGCCCGCGATGAAGCCCTGCAGCTTCACGGGCTCGTCCTTCAGGCCGCGCGCCCGGTCGGCCAGCGAGGCGGCGAAGGCGGTGTGGACGTTGCTGTCGTGGCCGATGCGGTCGTCGAGCATGGGCTCCTCCGGGAACTCCGGCCGCCGTCGACGGGGATCGATCGACGGCGGCCGGAACCATGACCTCACCGGGAGAGGAGCCAGCCCGACCCGCTGTCCCGGCGTCCCCCCACCACGGGGCGACGGATGCAGTATCGTTAAAAAAAACGGCCAGTCAACAGGGATCGTGAAAAATAACGGTTGGCCTTCCTGCGAGCCGTCTTAGCCTCGGAGGCGTGGGGAGGGCGCCAATGACGGACGATGTGCAACAGCAGGTCGAAGAGTTGAATGCATCGCCCGTCGAGGGTGTGTTCCGGATCGTCTATGCGGGCGGAGAGGGTGCCGGCGTCGAGCGTGTCATTGAGCAATGCCGCCGCGCCTGGCAGGGCGATCACGAAGTCATTCACGCATTCTGCCGGTTGCGCGGCGCCCTGCGCACGTTTCGCGTGGATCAGATCGAGTTGGTCGTCGATGACGCTACCGGCGAGATCCTGCCGTCAATCGGCAATCCGCTGCCGCCGCCGGAACGACACACGCGCGAGCCGCGCGACGAACCCGACGATGAACGTCGGGCGGTGTGGGCGCCCGAACTCGACGTGCTCACCTTCGTCGCTTCATTGTCGTCCAGCATGCGGGACAGTCAGGTCGGCGTCATCGCGCAATACCTCGAAGCGCAGCTCGGCGCCGGCCGGGAGTGGGCGAGGATCGTGAAGCGTCACCGTGTGCCGGGCCCGGAGGATTTCCGCCAGGCGTTCAAGCATGTGCCGCACGGTCGTGGCGATGCCCTCATGGCGGCGGCGGAGGCGGTGCTGCAGAAGGTCGGCCGCGATGGCGAGCTCGATCGCGGCGTTCTGGCCATGGCGCAGGCGCGCCGGGCCTTCATCGGAAAGTACGACGACTAGTCGGCCGGTTTCACCCATCCGATGCGCGCGATGCACTCGACCTCCTGGTCGGTCAGCACCGCCGTCGTCGGGTTGATGCTGAGCAGGTGATAGATGTTCCGGCCGGGCGCGGGGAGCAGCTTCTTAACGAACAGGCGGCCGTCGGTGAGGTAGACGATCACCGGGCGGCGCGTGGCTTCCTTCGGCGGGGTCTCCTGTTCGCGCCAGAACAGCACGTCGCCGCTTTCGAACATCGGTCGGCCCGAGTCGCCGCGGACGATCGCGGCGCCGCCCTGTTCGTAGCCGGGAGGGGCCTCGGTGTAATCGATGTTGTCGTCGCCATCGACGATGTAGACCTCGTCGCCAGCGCCGACATAGTGGTGCACCGGGATCTGGATGGGCGGCGGGGAATCGCCGCGCAGCGCAGAGGCGTCGACCGGCCGCTCGAGCAGCTTCGAGGCGCCGGCGGCCAGCTTGGCATAGGTCCGGTCGGACATGGAATCGGCGCGCCCCGCAAGGAAAGCCCGCACGCTCGCCTCGCTCAATTCGCTGGCGTTGGTCCAGGTCTGAACCTTCAGCTTGTTGCGGTCGATGAAGGCCTGCAGCACCCGTCTGCGGGCGGCGGCATTGTACGGTTCCTTGGCCATGGCCGGCATTGTGGATAAATCGTCTAAATTGACGACCGTGCAATAAAACGATCTGCGCTTGACCAAGTCGTGTAAAAAGACGACATTGCGTCCATGAGCACCGACGCCGTTCCCGCGCCTGACCTTGCCGCCGTCCTCGACCGCATTCGCGGCTGGGCGTCGGCGAACGAGTGGCGACCGGCCACCCTGGCCCGGATGGCAGGTGTTGCGGAGAGCGTCACGAGGGACATGGACGAGCCCGGCTGGGGGCCGTCGTCGAATTCGATCCGCCGGTTCGAGGCCCTGATCCCCGAAGGCTGGCGCGTCGGCGATCCCCTTCCGCCGGTCGAGGCCGATCAGAAAGCGAGCGCGGCATGAGTGCCGCCGGCTTCATCTTGGCGTCACGGCTCGGGCTGCTGGGCGGGCGCCTCGGCCTTCGGGTCGAGCCACAGGAGAAGATGCTCGCCGTACGGGTCGGGCGTGACGGCGCGGATCCGCAGGAAAAGGTCGAGGCATCGGTCGGCGCGCTCGCGACGTTCGGCGAGGCGGGCGGCGCGGACGTCGCTGCCAGTGCCGCGCTTTGGGCCGGGTGTCGAGGGCATGAAAGCTCCGCGTTGGACATGGGCCGCACCGTACCCGCGCCGGTTGCAGGCGGCACCCGGAGCGGTTGTGCAATTTTCCGGAGGAACCCCGCATGAACGGCCGCAACTTCCGTCCGGTGAAGCCGCGCGACCCCGAGCTGCCGAAGGCCGCGATCGCGCGCCTGATCGACCAGGTGGGCGGGCCCAAGGAGGCGGCGGTCAAGCTGGGCCTTGGCCTCAGCCAGGTCTATGCCGTGACCGATCCGTCCGATCCCGCCGAGCTGTCGTTCGCGCGTGCTGCGGCGCTGACCTCGCCCGGGGCCACGGCGGCGGCCGAGTACCTGGCGATGCGGGCGCACGGCGTGTTCGTGCCGATCCCGTCCGCCGACACCGACATCGGCCACCTGACCTCCGAATCGATCCTGACGCACGGCGCCGCCGCCGCCGAGCTGGTCGCCGCGCTGCAGGACGGCCGCCTCACCGATGCCGAGCGCGCCGACGCGGTGCGCAAGCTCGACGACGCCATGCGGGTGCTGGTGCAGCTGCGCGTGGCCGTCGGCGCTGACCGCGCCGACGAGCCACGCGCGGCAGGCGGCAGGGCCTGCAGCGAAGCGAAGGCCCGGTAGCCTGCACGGCTGTCGGGAAGAGACGGTTTCACAACGAGCGGGGGCTCGCATGTTGATTGCTCTGATCGTCGTCCTGGCGTTGCTGGTCGCGTTCGCGCTCTTCGTCCTGTGGCGGCTCGCGCTCTGCCGGCATCGGCCGCCGGACTTCGTCATCGGCAAGGCCGACTCGGTCTACATGAACCGCTGGTGGGTGATCCCGCGCAATCGCTGGTTCAACGTCTACCTGCACCAGGTGATGCGCGACGACGACGACCGGGCGCTGCACGACCATCCGTGGGTCAACCTCTCGATCGTGCTGAAGGGCGGTTACTGGGAGGTCGTGCCGCTTTCCCGCCCGTCCTTCTCCTGGCCGGTGCCGCCGACCCGCACGATCTGGCGCAAGCCGGGCTCGATCGTGCTGCGCCGGCCCTCGGCGGCGCATCGGCTGGTGGTCGGGAACGTCCAGGCGCGCGGGCCGTGCTGGTCGCTGTTCATCACCGGGCCGAAGGTCCGCGAGTGGGGCTTCTGGTGCTCGCGCGGGTGGGTCGTGTGGACCGACTTCGTGGCGCCGGGCCATGCGGGCGAGATCGGTCCAGGCTGCGACGACGTCGCAGCCGGCGCGCGGCAGGGCGTTCATACGCCCGGGAGCGCGCACGGTCAGGTTGGCGCACGACCTGTCCGCGGAGAAGGCTGATGCGCATCCGCACCGCGTCCCTTTCTGCACCGGGCGGGCTTCCGGTCCTTCGCTTCGCTGCAGGCCCTGCCGCCCGCTACGGCGACCAAGCGGTCGCCGCTGTTTCCCGTGAAACACCGAGCCCGTCGCGCCACTTCGGGTTGCGGCATTCGATCGAGGCGGCGCCGACGCCCAAGGGGGCACGGGCCCGGACCGAGTTGATCGATGCGACCGTGGCGCTCGTCGCCAAAGGCAACCTGCGGCCCACGCCGGCCCAGGTGGCGCGGCAGGCTGGACGCGGCAAGAGCCACGTTCACGCGCATTTCGATTGCATGCACATGCTGCAGCGCGCGACGGTGCGGGCACGCACGGCCGAGCTCGTCGTGGCGCTGAAGTTGCCCGGATCGCTCACGGCCGAAGAGCGCGAGCGCCTGGTCTGGCTGATCGTCGCCGGCGTGGAGAAGCCGCGATGAACGCCGGGGCGTTCATCGGGCGGGCGGCAGGGCTTGTAATCAAGCCCGGGAGCCCGCTCGGTTCAGAACAGATGGCGGTGTTCCCGTGAGCGCGCGCCAGGCCGCGCCGGACATGGCGGCGATGCTGACCACGATCGAGCGCGAGGCGGCGCGGCGCGGGCTGGTGCTCGAGCTGCGCGGCCAGATCGTGACCGATCACGAGGGACAGGAAGCGCCGGAGGGCGACCGGTTCTGCACCGTCGCGCGCGCGGCCTGGGCGGCGACCGACGGGCTCACCGAGGTCGCCCATCTGCGTCACATGCACGTCGCCCAGCTGATCGGCGCCGTCGAGCGCTCAGCCCGCGACCGCAGCGGCCCGGTGCGGGTCGCACGGTCGGCGTGGGGGTTGCTGAAGTCGTATGCGGCGACGGGCGCGCCGCCGAAGCGGGAGGAACAGGGCAATGGATAACATGGCTATTTCGGCGACACCGAAGCCGGCGCCGCATCCGCACATCATGGTCGACCTGGAGACGATGGGCGCCGTGCCCGGAAGCGCCATCGTCAGCCTGGGCGCCGTTGCCTTCGATCCGGTGGCGGGCAGGCTGGGCGAGGAATTCGATCGGGTCATCACGCTGTCGTCCTGCCAGCGCGCGGGCCTGACGATCGACGCCGGCACGGTGGGGTGGTGGCTCCAGCAATCCGATCCGGCGCGCGCCGAGCTGTCCCGCTTCGATGCCGGGCCGCTGCCGAACGTATTGGGCTGGTTCGCGAGCTGGTTCCGTCGTCAGCAGGGGCAGTTCATCTGGGGCTATGGCGCCAACTTCGACGAGCCGCTGCTCGCTTGTGCCTTCCGCGCCGCCCATGTCGAGGTGCCGTGGAAATATTGGGATGCCCGCTGCACGCGGACGCTGTTCGCGCTGACCGGCGAGAAGCCGAACCGCGAGGCCGGCGTGCATCACAACGCGCTCGATGACGCCAAGGCGCAGGCCGAAGCGGTGATCCGTGCCTGGCGCAAGCTGGGACTGAACCTGGCTGCGTCGTGAATCCTGTCGTGCACGTTCTCACGCTGGTGTTCGCCATGAGCGGCGCGCCGGTCGAACCGCCCGTATCCATTGACCTCGGCCGCTACGACACCGCCGTCGAATGCGAGATGCAGGCGCGCAGCGTGAAGGTCAGGCATCGCGGCGCTCGGCTGAAGTGCGTGAGGGCGCCGATGACGCCGGAGGAACGGCAGGCCTGGGCGCTGCTGGTCGGCGGTGCGCCATGACCGCCCGCCGCGATGGCCATTTCTGGACGCTGCTCGCGATCGGGGTCGGCCTGGCGCTGATCGTGGGCGCCTGGGTGCTCGATCTGTGGCTGTGAACGTCGAGGGAGGAACCCGCACATGAAGAATCGATTGACCGATCTCAACAACCACCTGTTCAGCCAGCTCGAACGCCTGACGGATGAGGATCTGTCGGCCGAGAAGATCGAGCAGGAAGTGCAGCGCGCCGATGCCATCGTGGCGATCAGCGAGCAGATCATCCGCAATGCCGACACGGCGCTGAAGGCGGCCGTCCTGGTCGCCAACCACGGCGACAAGATGCGGCCGATGCTGTCGCAGTTCTTCCAGGCGCCGGCGGGCCCGGCGCTCGACTATTCGAAGGACACGAAGGTCACCGATCAATGAAGGGCCGCGCCATCCGCTATTCGGCGGCCGAGCTGGCCTGGCTGGAGCGTCACCGGACGCTGCCGATCGGCGACTATGCGCGCCGGTTCCAGAAGAGGTTCGGGCGCGACGACGTGACGGCGCAACACCTCCACGCGCTGCGCAAGCGCAAGGGCTGGAAGACCGGGCGCACCGGGCAGTTCGTCAAAGGACAGGTCTCGCACAACAAAGGCGTGAAGTGCGCGCCAGGCCGGGGCGGGCGCCATCCGAATGCGCGGCGGACGCAGTTCCGGAAAGGCAATCGGCCGCACAACACGAAGTATGCCGGTCACGAGCGCGTCTCGAAGGATGGCTATGTCGAGATCAGCATCGAGGAGACGAACCCACACACCGGGTTCGAGCGGCGCTACGTCCTGAAGCACCGGTGGTTGTGGGAGCAGAAGAACGGGCCGGTGCCCGAGGGCATGTGCCTGAAGTCACTCGACGGCAACAAGCTCAACACCGACCCGTCGAATTGGGAGGCGATTCCGCAGGCCATGCTGCCCTATCTCAACGGGCGCTGGGGCCTCGACTATCAGGCCGCCCACCCGGAGGTGAAGCCTGCACTGCTGGCGCTCGCCAAGGTCAAGCACGCGGCGCGCAAGGCGCGGATGGTGGCGGCGTGAGCGAAGGTGCGCCAACCCTGCCGGGCTCGCTCCCGGCGCTGGTTACAGCGCCTGACGCTCGCACGGGCCACGTTGTGGCCCGTGGGGGGGGCGGGTACTTGACCGCCGGCCAGACCACCTCGCGCCCGGCCAAGGGCTCGCGCGGGCTCGGCGGGGCGCGTGGCTTCGATCGCGAGAAGGATGACTTCTATCCGACGCCCGACGCGCTGATCGATCCGCTGATCGTTCGCCATCGCAAGTTCCTCGACCAGGTGAACGGCGGCGGCCCGGTGTGGGAGCCGGCGTGCGGCGACGGCGCGATCTGCAAGGCGCTGCAGCGGCACGGGATCGCCTCGATCGGGACGGACCTGGTCGATCGCGGCTATGGCGAGAGCCGGCGCGACTTCCTGCTCGAGCTGAAGCCGCCGGCCGACTGCGACTCCATCGTGACCAACCCGCCGTTCCGCCTGTGGCGCGAGTTCGCCGAGCATGCGCTGTCGATGGACGTGGGCTTCGTGGCGTTGCTGGGACGGCTGCAGCTCCTCGAGGGCAAGCGCGTGTCGGCGCTGTTCCAGGAGACGCAGCTCACCTCGGTGATGGTGAGCGCGGGCCGGGTCAACATGCTGCCGATCGTCGACGGCGTGCGCGCAGTCGACAAGGGCCACAACGGCATGATCGCCTGGGCGTGGTTCGTATGGGTGCGGCATCGCGTGGCGCACGACCGGCCCTATGTCGAGTGGTTCACGCCAGAGAAGGTGGTGCGGGCGTGACCCGGCCGTCGCTCGCCGCTCTTCGGGTCGCGACCCGCCAGTCGCTGCCGCCGCCGCCCGAGCCCCGGCGGATCCGGGTGCGTGTACCCACGCGGGCGGTCCGGCCGGCGACCCCTGTGGCGCCGCCCGCGTCACCTCGGCGGCGCGCCTGGTCGCTGGGCAGGGTGCCGTCGCCCGAAGCACGCGAGGTCGTGACGGCCGCGCGCGAGTCCTTCCCGGGGCATCCCGAGGCGGTCGATGCGGTGCTGGGCTGGCTGTTCTCGCGCTTCCCGCGCTTCGGCGCGCGCGGCTCCGACATGGTGGCGCACCACGCGATGATGCGCGACGAGCGCTACTACGAAGGCTGGGTCGCCCTGTGCGTCCGGCTGCGGCTGTTCGAGAGGGATCGATGATGCGCTGTTGCATGGTAGGAGTCCCCCATGGCCGACGAAATGGACCTCGATCGCGAACAACTGCTGGTCAGCGTGCGCTGGGCAGACGAAACCAGCCGGGTGTCGCTCGATGCCAGTGGGCTGCTGGTGACGCTGGTCCGCATGGCGGCGGCGGCTGGCTCTGCCGAGATTCCCGTCAGCTACGGCAACGTCGCGCCGCAGATCAAGACGGCTGCCGACAGGGAGCGCTTTGCGGCGCTGATCGCCGAATTGCGTCTCGCCGGCCTGGTGCGGCCGGTGCGTGCTGGCATCTTCGCGATTGCGCCCGGCCTCTGGAAGGTTGGCCGCTGGGATCCTGGAGATCGGGCCTTCGTGCCGCTCATGTAGCCTCGCCCGCGGGAGCCGGGCGATGAAGAAGCGCAAGTCCGGCAAGAACTTCAACATCAACGTCAAGCCGCGCGATCTCCTGGTCGACGTGAAGGGGTTAAGCGCCGACGCGGGCTTCGCCTACGTGAAGTTCTGGATGCACCATCACCTGCACGGCGAGCCGCTGCCGCCGCGCGAGGAGCGGATCGACGACGTCGACGAGTATTTCCGCGACCTGCTCGACATGAAGAACGTCAAGACCTGGCGGCGCGCGCGCGACGAGCTGGTGGCCAAGGCGCGCATCCGCGTGACCGAGGATGGGCGGTACTACATCGGCCGCACGATGCGCGAGCTGGCCGATGACGAGGAGCCCTCCGACGGCGGCGCCGAGCCTGGCGACCAGGGCGCGGGCGGTGCGCAGCGCGCGCTGCCGCTGATGCGGGTGGTGGCCGGATTGGCGTCGGCGCCTGTTGATGGTTCTGTGGGTAATCCTGTGGACGGCGCGGGACAGCCGTCAGGTTCGGGTGAAGTTCACCCGAAGTTCGAGCGAAGTTCGGGTGAAGTTCGGGCGAACTTCGACCGAAGTTCGGGCGAAGTGGCGTTCCAACCCATTGATATTATTGGGTTTAGGGTGCCGCCCTTCATGTTCTTCTCTCTTCCAAGTCCTCTCGATCATGAGGTGGTTGTAGCGGAGTCCCGGTTCTCCGCGCGCGCGAGGGGTGACCCGCGGCTGGCGCTGGCATGAGGCCAGCCAGGACGAGTGCGGGTGGTGACGGCGAGCGCAACGGCGAACGATCGGGGGCAGCGATGGACGTGATGGATCGAAGCGGACAGGACGTCGAGGTCGAGATCGGGCTCGACGTGGCGACCAGCACGCGGGCGAGGGCGCGGTTCGTGGCGAGGAAGCCGGCGCAGGAGCCACCGAAGCCGCCCGAGCTCGGCGACCCGTGGTGCCCGCTGACGGTGCGGGCGCGTCTGCAGCGCATGGCCGAGGTCTTCCGGCGGTTGCCGCACACGCCCGACACCAAGCCCGGCGGCTATCGCTCGTGCATGCCCGAGCCCGTTCGCGAGATCTTCAAGGACCTGCCCGGAGAGCCGATGCGGGTGCCGGTGGGCAGCGCCGATCTGAAGGATGCGACTCAGGTGCTCGATGCGTTGATTCAGATGACGACTGTGCAGCGAATCCTCGCTTGGGGCATCGCGGCAAAAGTGGCGGCCACGCTGGCGGCGAAGTATCTCCGCTGCTCCGACAAGACCGCGCGGACCCGCATGCTGCAGTTCCTCGACGCGACGGCGGCGGATTGGAACCGCCGGGAGTGGGTGCCGAACGAGCGGGATATTCTGCTCGCGCGCCAGTTCATCCACAGGAAAGTTTGAAAGCGCTCCGACACTTCCGAAATATTCGGGTAGTGTTCAGGCATCGTCGGGCCGCACAGCGCATTCGCTGGAGCGGCCCTTCTTTTTGACCGAAATCCGCGAGGCCATCCATGAGCGCGCTCTCCATCACGGCAGCGCAGGTGCTGCTCGTCTCCGGCCCGACCGTCACCGGCATCTTCGGCGCGACCATCACCCAGGGGCAGGCGGTCTACTTCGCTTCCGACGGCAAGTGGAAGCTCGCGCAGAGCGACGGCACGGCGGCGGAAGCCGGCGCCGACGGCTATGGCATCGCGCTTTCGGGTGGCGGCGACGGCCAGCAGGGCGTCGTGGCCCTGCCGGGCGCCAAGGTGACGCTCGGCGCGGGCGCTGCTCCGGCTGCGGGCACGGTCTATGCGATCGGCACGGGTGCGGGCGGCATCAATCCCGTGGCCGACCTGGGCTCGACCAACAAGGTGACGCCGCTGGCGCTGGGCGTCGGCAGCAATGCCGTGAAGATCCTGTCGGGCGCTTACGATTCGGGCGCTGTCCTCGCCTAGTGCTGCAGTTCGACATCAGGTCGAACGGCGCGCTCGTGCGGGCGCAGCTGAGCGACCTGCAGAAAAAGCACCTGCCCAAGGCGCAGGTCGAGGCGGCCAAGCGGACGGGCAGTTACCTCCACGCCGCTTTGCGCTCGGAGATGGAAGAGGTCTTCGATCGCCCGACGCGCTGGGCGCTCGGTGGTATCCGCTGGCGCAACCCCACGCCGGAGCGTCCGGTGTACCGGATCTGGCTCGAGGAGTTCGGAGGCAAGGGCATCCCGGCGGCCGACTTCCTAGCGGCCGAGATCGAGGGCGGGGTGCGTCGGCACAAGCGGATGGAGAAAGCGCTTCAGTCCAAGGGGCTGATGCCGCAGGGCTGGTTCGCCGTGCCCGGCCGCCAGGCGCCGCTCGATGCGCACGGCAACGTGCCGGGCCCATTCATCGTGCGCATGCTGTCGGACCTGCAGGCCTTCGGGGAGCAGGGCTACCGCGCGAACCGGCGGGGCAAGCGGACGGGCGCGAGGAAGTCCAATTACTTCTTCGTGCCGAAGAAGGGCAGCAACAACCTGAAGCCGGGTGTCTACTGGCACATGCCCAACGGCATGCTGGGCGTCGTCTTCGTGTTCGTGAGCAAGGCGTCCTACCAGAAGCGCTACGACTTCTACGGCGTCGGCGAGCGCGCCTTCAACCGCGTCGCCCTCCGCTTCATGTCCGAGTCCCTCGCCAAGCTGATGCGCTGATCCCGCACCAGCGAGACGCATGCGGCCCACCCGTCTCGCACCCGCGAGACCGTCACGGGTCCTTCCCGGAACCCCCCTCGCACGGGCAATTCGAACAGATCGGAAGAGCGGTTCAGCAGGAATGC
>ERZ869925.135-NODE-135-length-45668-cov-23.406880_pt1 | contig 45668 bp, 81 predicted proteins | sample MGYA00579311_ERZ869925 | MGnify/ENA primary metagenome ERZ869925 (study PRJEB32216, sample SAMN09231817) | wastewater metagenome | place: USA: Maryland | collected 2016-07-30 | study: EMG produced TPA metagenomics assembly of the PRJNA472060 data set (Reclaimed...
TCACAAACCTCAGCGCCAACGAACAACCGGGCGTGTAGGTACTGACCCGGGTTGCTCCCGGTATACACACCTTGGACGACGTTAATAGCGCTCGGTGGTGTGAAGTAGCGCGCGTCGGTGAGCTCGACCTTCTCCGATCCATTCGGGGCGATCGTGGTGAAAGCGTCGTCGAGCGATACTGTGATCACACTAGGCGAGTCAGGTCCGCCAGGGAGCTGCTTAGTAGCGGACTCACCCGCCTTACCGCACCCATAGAACAGCGTGCTGTAGAACATCCAGGCAAAGATATAGAACAGGGGCTTTGATACGGGTTTCATTACGATACTCCTTCGTTACGGCGATCGAGTTCCATCGCGATAGCGTGGCGTTCAGCGTGGTCGCATTCGGTTACAAGTTCGGGGAATTCACGCACGTATTGTTGGTGGATGTCGTAGAGCCTGCGTAACGATTTAAAAGACATGCTTGAGAAGTTCATCTTGATCTCCTTAGTAACGAATGAGGGCCAAAAGTATGGCAGGGTCAGCCGCGCTGTGAGCAGCGGCGCATTCACGCAAAACCATGTGCGTGACATCCCTACCGGCGTCGTCCTTGACGCTTACCGAGTAGCCGTTCCGGATCAGGGAGGTGATCTGGAGCAGCGTTGCGGTTTGACCTTCATGGTCCATGAGCTTTGAGCGGGTTTTGATAAATGAGCGGTTCATTAGCGCACCATCCGGTTGAGATCGCGCATCGACTCAAGCGCGGATTGAAGGTTCTTACGCGTGGAATGTGTGATGTTCGATTCAATGTTTACAATGTGGTAGTGAACCAGTTTATCGATCTCAATCACACGGACTTTGTACTTTGGCGCTTTCGACATAAACGTCCTCCTTAAGCGGCATTACGGGTTAGATGCGTGGACTCCTCCATGAGTCCGGCAGGCGCATCGTTGAGAGAGGAGAGATGCATGAGGCCGCGGATGAACTCACGCTGCAGAAGGATTATGGTCCGAGTGGCATCAGCTTCGGTCATCTCACCATTGAGTGAGCGCTGCATGATGGCTCTAATCTCTGCGTTATGTGCTTTATACGTCGTCCTCATGCATACTATGTATTGCTAGCATAGTGCCAAGTATGTAAGTATGTGTTAACTATGCATACTAAAGTGTTAAGTGACATGAACTGTCATACATAGTCTAGACACTGTGTAGCGCTTGCTCGCATTGTTAAGGGTACTGCGTAACTTAACGAGAACGCCCACAGAGACGGGTTGGGTGTAGTTTTTAAGCTACAAACGCACAAAAGCCCCATACCGTGAGGTACAGGGCTTCGTGAGGTGTGGGGTATGTGGTTAGGGCTTAGGCGGAGATGAGGTGAGCCTTGAGCGTCTCGATCTGGGATTCGTCTGTTGTGTAGGTCCAGCGGATCGCGTAATCCTTCCAGTTCGAATAGAGAAGCCGAGTTACGCACTCGACCTCAACGAGGTTCGCTCCGATTAGGGAGAGCACATAAATCTTTTTGTTCGTGGCCTTCATGCTCATACATAATGCACTGCGTATGCCATTGTGTAACTATGTGTATTGTGTGGTTTGTTAAGAGCGGAGTGACGTCGGTTGTCGCACATGATGTGTGCAGAGATAGTAATTGTCATAACATGCAGTCATTAAGTGTCACTTGATTCGTGCATTATAGTGACAAGGTACTCAGAGCATGAGACATAGCTCATAGCGAGGACCGAGCTAGCAAGACTAGCGAGGATACGCAGCGCAATGTTACACAACACGGTGTGATGCAATGAGGTGTTGCGTATTGCGATACATGTGCGAGATGTGATGCGTAGTACATCACTCGGCACACATCTTGCGCTACTACACAACGCATACTCGTTATGCGATGTACGCATACATAGTACATGTGTACTCTATAGTAGTACGGCTGGCTATACACATGCGTACAGACGGGCGCACTGGCTGTGGTGAGCGTGTGGCTACGTACCCCCACCCCCGCGAAAATTGAGTCGGTGTGTGGGTTGCATGCTTTTGCCCACATAATTTTTGCATTTTTACACCCATTACGCGATCTATTCACACTACTCCGCTACCTACCTAGCTACCCTATCCCCTTGCGCTGCGTATAGGTCAATTGTGTGCGTCTAATGACGTACTGTGAGTCCGCGTCGTACACAGTTTGTATGCAAAGCGGTGAACAGTACGTTTTGGTCGTTCGCTTCCCCTTGGGCGCTCACTCCTACAAAAATGAATTGTGTGTACATTTTAACATATCAGCATTGTGTAATGCTCATGCGTACATAGCACACATGTTGGGACAAAAAAACAGTATATGGTAAAGTCCTGAGAACGGGAGCACTCCGGTGCGGACGTTCGAAGGGTAAGAAAAGGTTTCCCTTTAGTGGAAACCTCTAAAACAGGGAGGAAATACAACCCTGGTTTTAAGGCTCCTACGTCCTTTCCCCCATCCTGCTCGTCAGCGACTCGGGGGCGCTAAGCCCGGGCGATATCGGGAAGTGGGGGTATGGGCTTCTTGCTCTTACCCCCGCCCTAGGTCTCAATGAGTACCCCACCTAAAACCCGCACCAAGAAGCTGCACGGCCAGGATAAAACGGTTGAGGTCGATCTTCAGATTCTTCGTTGGCGTCAGCGCCTGCGTAAAGAGGGTCTTATCCTCGGTAAAAAGGCCGCCAAAGCTGAGACTTACAACCGTAAGCAGCGCAAAGAGCGTGAGGTTGCGACGCCGGAGAAGCTCATCCGCAAGAAGTGGTTTACGTGAATTTTAACGAATTCGTCCGCTGGTACGCCGAAGAACTGCGGGTCCTCCATTCCGAGCCCTACGTCAGCTCCCTGGTTTGGAAGGACTACAAGGACGGCCTTGAAGAGGTCGCGGCCCTTAAGATTCGTCAGCTCGTAATCGAGGCGTTAAATGACCAAGGTTGAGATGGTACCAGGCAGTACCTTCCTCCGTACCGAAGACGGAGATCCGGTCCTTATGCCGGGTCTGTTCGCGATGTACGACACTCACGGACTCCCCTTCGAGTTCTCGTTCACCATGTGCCTGGAGCGCGGAATGTACCCGGATTGGGTAGCTCTTGTGCGAGACGCGCGTAAAGCGGGCTGGGGCGCTAAGAAGACCCTCACCACGGTCGGCGAAGCAATTCGCGACGTGTTCGGTCCTAACGACAGCCCCGCCGTGATGTCCCGGTTTACCACTCTTGTCGAAGTCATATACGGACAGGATGCGTGCCAGTAATGGCTACAATCGACTTACGGCAGTTATTCCCCCCCGCAGCCGACGGCACACATTCCCCACTCCCCAAACAAGCTGAGTTCCTGAAGCTCGTACTCGACAAGGGAGGCCCCCAGTACGTCGCGTACTACGGCGGGTTCGGGTCGGGTAAGTCTGTCGTGCTCTGTACAGCCATTATCACCCAGGCTGTGCTTTACGGCGGTGACTACCTCATCTCCCGGCACTTCATGCCAGAGCTCCGCCGTACCACGATGAAGACTTTCCTCGAAATGTGCCCGAAACAGCTCGTAAAAGAGGTGCGGGTCGCAGACGCTGAGGTCCACTTACGCTCCCAGAACGGTACCGCCGTCGTGTATTTCATCGGGCTGGACGAACCGGGCAAGATCGACTCCATGAACCTGTCTGGGTTCGCGATCGACGAAGCCTCGCAGACCACCGAAGAGGCGCTCCTCAAGCTCCAGGGCCGTCTCCGTAACCCAAAAGGGCTTCGCAAGGGGCTGCTGGTCGGTAACCCCAAGGGCCGCGACCACGTCTATCGCTATTTCGTGTCGAAAGTCGCCGTAAAACCCGAGGCGCAGCACAAGTACAAGATGATCGTCGCGCCCTCCACCGAGAACGTCCACCTTCCCGAGGGCTATGTCGAGGGGATGCTGGGCTCGTACTCCAAGGAGCGTATTCAGCGCGACATTATGGGCTCCTTCGACTCGTTCGAGGGCATGATTTACGACGACTTTTCCCGCAATATTCACGTCACCGCGCCGTTTGAGATCCCGAAAGACTGGACTCGCGTCGTCGGCGCCGACCATGGCTACACGAACCCCACCGCCATGCTCTTCGGTGCTGTTGATCACGACGGAAATCTCTACATTTACCGCGAAATCTACCTCCGCGAGACGCTCATCAAGGACATTTGCACGGAGTTCAAGAGCGCGATCGGGATTACGCCGTCGAATCCACGAGGCGCGGAGAAAATCAGCGCGATCTACATCGACCCGAGCACGAAATCCCGCCGAGGGCAAACCGGGGTGTCGGATTTTAGCACTTACCTAGAGTATCTCCCCGACTATATTCCGCTTCTCACTGCGAACAACGAAGTTTCAGCCGGTATCGACCGCGTGAAAACGTTCCTGCGCGTAAACCCCAAGACAGGTAAGCCGCGCGTGACGATTTTCGACACCTGCCAGAACCTCATCGAGGAAATCGGTGAGTATCGCTGGTCTGAACTGTCCGCGTCCCAAGAAGGCACGAAAAATCAGAAGGAAGAGCCGCGTAAGTACAACGATCACGCGTGCGACGCTCTTCGGTACCTCATTATGTCTCGCCCGGACCCCGCACATCAGGACAAGACGCCCGACTTCAAGAAGGGCTGGCCCACGCCGTCTAACCAAATCCAAGCCGAGCTGCACGACATACGCAATCCGAAAAAGCGCGATCCTTTCGGCGACTACTAAGTCATTACACATACATAGTCCCATTGTTGGGACAAATTCACAGTATGTAGACAGAGGCACACAAAGGAGCACCTCATGAAACAAAGCTCAAACACGTACAGGGGTGGCGCTTAGTCGGACTAGGCCCACCCCAACCGATGGCAGAGGCAAGCGGACTCCCCGGAGCGGTCAATCTCCTGAATATCCCAAGCGAGGCATTACCATGGCATTTGCAGCGACCAACCTCACCGGTTACCCACAATCCTTCTCCATCGGCCCGGTGAAGGTTCAACTCATGAACTACACCGCCGTCTCCGGCGACACCTCCGGCACGATCACCGCCGACAACCTTTCGTCCATCGACGCCGTCGTTTTCGGTGGCGGACTCCTCATCACCGCCGCGCCTACCATCTCCGGTAACGTTGCGACGATCGCTTTCACCGACCCCGCCGCTAACCGCGCTGGGACGATCATGGTCGTAGGCAGGTAATGGCTGAGGCAGGTAGCAAGAAGAATCCATACGGGGTCGATAACGACCCTATGCGGGGTGCTAAGAGCCCTCTGCAATCTGCGCCCGTCGCCGATCAATCCGGCGCTCTGAAGCGCAAGCAGAAAGAAAGCGTCTCGGAAGAGTTCAACCAGGACGACCCAATCGGGGACGCTGTCCGGTCGCTCTACAAGAAGGTTCGCGGAACATGATCCGTTTTGGACGTTGCGAGTGTTGTGCAGTTCTCAAGGAAGAAATCACCTTCCTTCGCTCACTCGTAACGCCAAAGCCCGAGCCTAAGCAAGATCTCCTCCCCCGCATCACGTTCGAAGCGGACGGTATTATTAGTGGTCAAGACCACCAAACAGATTTCGACATGAATCCTAAGGTCGATGAGCGCCAGGCGGAGATTGACTCCGAGGCTGCTAAACTCCTCGCGGGTACGTATTAATGGCATCCACTCCAAGCGCGCCAAGCGGAACTCAGTCCGGTTCCGGCGACAACATCGACATTACCCAGATCGGTAACGATCAGCCCGAGCAACTCGCGGCGGCTATCGAGACTTTCTACAAGCAAGACGGCACCGTGAAGCAGCAGCTCTCGAAGCAGTGGGAGCGCACCCAAATGATGCTCGACGGCCAGCAGTGGCTCGTGTTCTCGGAGCAATCCGGTACGTGGAACCATCTCACCGTCTCCCGCGATAATGAGTACATCCCGCGTCCTGTGACGAACATCATGTGGCACTGCTACCAGACGCTCAAGGGATACTTCACTAAGACGAAGCCTACGATGACCGTCGCGCCCAACGACCCACATAGCTTCGAAGATAAAGCCGCCGCTACGCTCTCCGAGCTTTGTGTCGAAGTCACCGCCGATCGTCTTAAAGAGACGGCGAACATGGAATACGCCGACTCTGTCGCTCTCGGCTACGGCCACGTCCTGAAGAAGGACTACTGGGACCCGACCGCAGGTGAGATGATCGAACTCCCGCCCGAGCCGATCGACCCTAACATGCCGGTCGATCCAAACGCGCCACTCCCGGGACTCGACCCCGTAATGATGCCAATCGGAGACGTCGCAACCGCTATCGTCGAGCCATTCCGTATCGCCATTGATCCGTTAGCGACCAGCCTGCACACCGCCGGGTGGATCATGGAGTACGCGATTCAGTCTCTGGACTGGATCAAACAGAATTACGGAAAGACCGATCCCGGTTACACGGGGCTTGCAGACACCGTGAAAGAGGAAGCGTCCCTCTCGGGCTCGATGCAGCGGTTCTACCAGCTCAAGAACTCGTCCGGCGTGAAGAACGATCTTATCACGGGCCGCAACGGCTCTGACAAGGGTTCGACTGAGCTCACGAACTCCGCCGTCGTGAAAGAGTACTATGAAAAGCCGTCTGCGCTTAATCCTAACGGTCGTATGGTGGTCATTGCTAACGGCGTGTGCCTTTACGCTGGCGAATCACCTTGCAGCGGGCCTGACGAAGGCGATTGGCACCCGTATTCTGATTTCCGGTGGGAACTAGTCCCAGGCCGTTACTGGGCTAAGGGTCCTCTCGACGCTATCTGCGAACTCCAGAAACGCCTGAACTCTATCGACGCTACGATCATCCTCACCCGGAAGACCATGGCGATCCCACAGAAGCTCGTTCCGAAGGGATCGGGCATCGCTCCTGGCTCGTGGACTGGACGCCCGGGTCAACAAATCGACTACAACCAGGAAGCTGGTGTCCCGTCGACCGTGCCCGCAGCCGGTGTTGATGCGTCCGTGTTTAAAGAGCGCGAACAGGTCATCGAAGAGATGAAGATGATCTCGGGCGCGATGGACATCCTCACGGGCGACCGTCCTCCAGGCGTCAACGCCGCATCCGCCTTCGCTCTCCTCATCGAAATGGGAACGGGCAAGCTCTACCCAATGCTCGACCGCAAAAAAGAATTCATTGAGTCGTCCAAGCGCAAGCAGCTAATCGCGATCTCCAAGAATTACAAAGAGCACCGTCCCGAATTCGTGCAGAAGATGAAGCAGCTCAACAAGAAGCTTCCAACGTCCACAATCGAGGCGTTTCTCGGTACTGACCTCCGCGACAACGTAAACGTCGTGATCGAGGTGGGCTCGAACGTACCTAAGCTCGAAGCGATGAAGCAGATGCGCCTCCAAGAAGCTGCGCAAGCTGCCGCAATCGACCTCGCTACTCCGGTTAATCGCCGTGAGTATCAGCGCCAGATGGGTATCGTCGGATTCGACAACGACGTTGGCCCAGACATGACCCGCGCCGAGTGGGAAAACGACTGTCTCGATAACATCCTGGTCAACCCTGACCGTAAGCCCGTCGTTCTCAACTGCGACGAAGACGAGATCCACATCCAGGAGCACACGCGCCGGATGAAGGAACCTGCGTGGATGGAGCTCGAACCACAGATTCAGCAGGCGTACATGATGCACGTCGAAGAGCACAATACGTCGATGCAGCAGAAGCAAATGATGCAGGCGATGCAAGACATGGCGATGGGACAGCAGCCGCAGCCGCAAGGTGGCGCTAACGACCCAACCAAAACTAAGAGCCAAGGCAAGGGCGCTCCTAACGACGTTCGCGAACAAGCTATGTCCGCCGACGTACCCCCAGGAGCAACCGTAGGCGCATGATAAATCCGAAGACCGGGAAAAAGTGGAAAGTGTATATGGGCCTGCCGTCGAACGGCACGGTCTGCGACTTCCAGAACTACATGCTCCGCGATCTCCAGTCGCGCTACTCGGACGAGATTGAGTTCGTCTACCCCGAGCAGCTCTGTCAGCGCATTTTCCACGACGCCGCCCGGAACGGGATCGTCGAAGACTTCCTCGCCACGGACTGCGACATTCTCTGGCAGGTCGACAGCGACATTGTTCCCCCTAGGCACGTTCTCGACCTCATCACGATGCACGGTGATAAGTGGCTCGCGGCTGGCGCGCCCTATCCGATCTTCATGGCGCAACCTGGGGAAGCCCAGCGCCAGATTGTCGTCACCGCGTACAAAGCAATCGAGCCGCATCCTGAGACAAAGAAGCCGCGCCTCGCCCCATGCCCCGTCCCCGAAGAAGGTACCGAGTTCGTCGACGGCCTCGCTACGGGCTGCCTCATGGTGAAGCGCGAAGTGTTCGAGAAGCTTGAAATGCCGTACTTTGAATTCAAGTACGACGAAAAGACCCGCCAGCCTATCCTCGGTGAGGACATCGGCTTCGCGCTCAAGCTCCACCGTCTTGGTATCCAGTTCTTCACGGACTACGGAATGGTCTGCAAGCACTACAAGAACGCGCTCGACCTCCTCGAACTCCGTAACTACGCCCGCATCGTCGCGAACAACCAGCACGAGGCGTACCGCCAGCAGTGCCAGAAGCAGCTCGACGACGCGCAAGCGCAGATCAACGAAGTCGCTACGCGCTTCCAAAAGATTATTGCAGAGAACAAGGCACTCAAGGCGCAACTTGCTTCGATGCCGCAAGTTTCAAAGAGCGGATTAGTTAATCGCGACGGAAAGCCGCTGATCTACCGCTAACAAGTTGGGCCGGGAGCCGAAAGATCACCGGAAGGGATAGGTACAGCGGGCGTCAATACCCGTGAGCCCGTGCCCGGCCCTTTAAATTTTCCACGTAACCGCGTTCGTGGGCGCAAAGCAGACTTCTCGGTTCCGACGGGCCGAGCGTCTCTCGCTTATAGCAATCCGTCTGGGCTTTGGTTCGCCCACGGCTCGTGCCCGCCATCGCACGTAAAAGGAACCTATGTTTGAAAATGAAGGTACTGAGATCGAGTCTACTTCCGACGTATCCCCCGAGTCCTCGCCGGAGACTCAAACCGATGCTCAGCCGGAGCAGCAAGCAGCAGCTCCGCAACAAGTAAAAGAAGTTCCGTTCCATGAACACCCTCGCTGGAAAGAGGTCATGGAGGAACGAAACGCTGAACGTCAGCAACGCGCACAGCTCGAACAAAAACTCGCTCAAATGGAGCGTCAGTTCAGGCAGTCGCAACAACCGAAGGACACTCGTCCTGACTTTAACGAAGTTCGCACCAAGATGGCCGAACGTCTTAAAGGGATCGACCCGGAATTTCAGAGCTACATGTCCCTCCTTGAGGAACAGGCGCTCTCCAGCAAGCAAGAGCTTGCGAGATACCGGGAAGAACAGTTCGTAGAACGCGCGGTCGGTAAATTCGAAGAGCTTAATAAGGCTAACAATGTTCCTGCGGAACTTGCGCCTGTATTACGTGCACAACTCGACGAAATGTATCGCCAAGGCAAGATTCGGAATCTCGGAGATCTCGAAAATGCCTACAAGCAAGTTCACGCCCCTCTGAACAAGCTTCTCGAAGAACGAGAACGCTCCGCCCTCGCTAAGTACACGACGGAAAAGAAAGCCGTCGCTGCAAAGCCCGCTGCTCAGCCGAAAGGTCGCGCAACGGCGCCTGGGTCCGCTCAGAAGTCGCACTCGAACGCCAAGGATCGACGCTCTTCGATCATTGCCGACGTACTCGCACAAACCCGGGCCTCGAAAGAGGTCTGATTTTTAACTCATAGGTAATACACATGGCTACTGACCTTTCTACAATTTCCGGCGTGCTTAAGCGCGTTTACGGAAAGCTTACTGAACAACAAAACCTTGAACACAAGGCGCTCGACGAAATCGGCAACACGTCGACCAAGTACAATCCAGGCGGAGCGGGCTTCTACGGCGCGATCAGCGACTGGGGTAACGAATCTGTCGGCGCGATCAACGAAACCGAACAGTTCCGCACGATCGACAACGAAGACTACAAGCAATTCGTTGTTACGCCGAAAATCAACGTCGCTCCTATCCAGTTCTCGGGTCTTTCCGACGCCGCGACGGATGGCGACGACGAAGCTTTCGTTTCGGCCGTCGTTGACGCGCTCGAAATGGCGAAAGAGCGTCTCCTTAAGGACGAAAACCGCCAGTTCTTCGGCTTCGGAAACGGACTTCTCGCGACCGTCGGCGGAAACGCTGCGGCCTCGGTTACGTCGTTCACGGTTGACTCCGCTCAGTACCTCCGCGCGAACATGGTTATCGATGCTTACGACGGCGCTACCCGCACTGTCGCTTCCAAGCGCATCACCCAAGTCGACAAGGTTAACAACATCGTTTATCTCGGTGCGGTTACCCTCGGCACGGCTCTCATCACGACTTCCCAGATCGTGAAAGAAAACATCCGCGTCTCTGCTCCCGCAGACGGCAAGGAAATGATGGGTCTTCGCGGTATTGTCGACGACAGCACCGACCTGACCACGTTCGAATCCATCTCGGCTCTTTCGGAACTCATCTGGCGCGGTCGTCGGATCGATGCTTCTTCTGCGAACCTCACGTCGGACCTTCTCCAGCGCCTGCTGGACGACACCAAAATTCTTGGTGGCGTGGCTCCAGACATGATCGTTATGCACCAAAAGCAACGCCGGAAGTACCTCGACATCGTCGTTCCGCAAAAGCGCTACAACGATCAAGCGATGGACGCTGGACACGGCAAGCTCTCGTTCAATGGGATCGACCTGTTCCTTGATGAAGACTGTCAGCAAAACACCGTCTACGCGCTTACCAAGAAGCACATCCAAAAGTACGAACTTAAAGGTCTGCACATGGGCAACAAGGACGGCTCGGACATCTACCTCCGTCAGTCGAACTTCGACGTCTACCAAGCGTACTGGCGCCACTACAGCAACTTCGGCACGGACAAGCGCAATGCTCACGGCAAGCTCGTGAACCTCGGCTCTCCTGCTGGTGTAGCTTAATAGTTCTTTGAGTTTGGGGAGCCGGTTCTCTAAAAACCGGCCAAATTTTTACATGAAGGGTGCTTAGTGCCAATTACCAAAGACGTTAATAACGTAATTCGCTACGAGTTGAAGAAAGACACGTGGGAATCAGACTTGACCGGCGTGGTAGCGGCCACTGAATTCACGGTTGCCGATGACGGCGACGTTTTGAAACAAGCTCAGTTTAGTACGTCCGCGCTGCCGACGAACACTCGCGTGATTCTCGGCGTACCCGCAACAAGCGGGACCCTTGCGCTTGCTGGTGGAGGTAGCAGCCCGAGTTTTAGCACGATTCAGACCCCGGCTGGCACCAGCCCAGTAGCGACCGGCCCCTCAGACACGCTCACACTAACGAACAGCACCGGCGAAATTACGATTACCGGTAATGCCGCTACCGACACAGTGGACTACTCGGTACGGACCGCATCCGGAACGCAGAGCGGGGTCCTCTCCTCAACCGACTTCACCTCCTTTAGTTCTAAACAAGCCGCCCTTAGTTTCGGGGCGCTCACTAGCCCGACTGACGCCGTCTCGATAACGAACGGAACGGGCGCTGTTATCGGTACCGGTACGTCGGTTTCCGTACGACTCGCGACCGCGGCGCAAAGCGGGATTCTTTCTTCCACCGACTTTGTGACCTTCAACAGTAAGGTTAATCGCTCTGGTGATACTATCACTGGCGGCCTCACTATTAACGGGTCGCTGACCATTGACACAAACTTTAAGGTCACTGGGACGTCCACCCTCGACAACCACACAGGCATTCTCCGCGCCACTTCCGGGCTCGTGACCACCACACAAGTTAGCCTTACGGTCGACGTGGTCGGCGCGCTTCCAATAGCAAATGGGGGAACGGGATCAGTAACAGCGGCTGCCGCAAGAACAGCCCTCGCTCTCGCGGATGTACAAATTTTTACTTCCTCCGGCACTTGGACAAAACCCGCTGGAACTACTTGGGTACGCCGAATAGTAATTGGCGGGGGCGGCGGAGGGGGCTCAGGATCGCGCGGCGCTGCCGGCATTGTCAGAAATGGCGGCTCTGGTGGGGGTGGCGCGGGTTACTCAGACCATATTATTGCTGCAAGCTTACTCGGCGCGACTGAATCCGTAACTATCGGCGCAGGGGGAAGCGGCGGCGCAGCTGTCACCTCGGACTCTACGCCCGGTAATGATGGATCAAACGGGAGCGATTCATTTTTTGGAACTGCTTCAGGCGTCGGCTTTATCTCCGCTACTGGCGGAGGACTCGGTTCGGGCGGAGTCTCTGGAGCCGTCTCGGCCGCAGGAAATCCCGGAGCGGGTACTTCGTCGGGGGGCTTCGGCGGTTCGGTCCCTGCCGCGGCCGGCGGGAATACTGCTCCCGGACCGGGGATTACTGGTGGCGGGGGTGGCGGGGGCAGCATCAACGCGGCGAACACGTCGCGGGCAGGATCTGCTGGAGGAAGGGCCGGGGCGTCTCTAATTGCGGGCGGAGCGGGCGGCGGATCTGGAGGATCAAACGGAAGCGCCGGTTCAGGTACGGGCTTTACGGACCCTGGCCTAGGCGGTTCTGGTGGTGGTGGCGGGGGCGGCACCGGAGGATCTGGCGGATCGGGGGGTGTATACGGCGGCGGTGGTGGTGGGGGCGGGGCCTCCCTTAATGGAACAAACTCAGGCGCCGGGGGCGCGGGGGCCGCAGGAATTGTGGTTGTATACAGCTGGTGAGCAAAATGAAAAGAGTCGCGCTGATTTTAAACGGCCGGGTAGAAAACGTGGCTCTCTGGGACGGGGAGAGTGTGTGGAGCTGGGGCAGCTACATTGCAGTAGATGTTACAGACCTCCCGATAGTAAGTCCGGGGTGGCTCTACGACGGAATAATTTTTTCGGAGCCGGCCGATGAGTAAGAAAATAGTCGTCGTCCGGTTTCCCGAAGGAATAAGGGTTCTCGTAAACCCTAAGGAGTCTACCTTTAGGGCGTTTGAACACGTAATCGACCCCGATCTTTCTTCAGTGCGGGGCGTTCCACCCGAAGAGTGGTCAATCGAGGGGGGTAAGGTTGTTTCGCATCTCACCGCTCGACTACCGCCCGCGGAATCTACCGGAAACGAAATTACCGTGAGCCGGTTAGTGGGTCGTGTTAACGAACATTCCGAAAAACTTAAAAATCTTTCCGCTGCCTTGGGAGCCAACGAACGGTTTTTTAGGGTCGCTCGCGGGGAACTACAGCGCGGACAGTCTCTGTTACTATACTCCGTCATCGCGCTCGCGCTCAATGCCGTCCTGACTTGGGTAATTGCCATATAACGCAATACTCCCGTTCTTACGGGAGCTTAGCTCGATTGTTGGGACAATTTCACAGTATATAGTTAGATGCCGAACCATCTCGAATCTAAGACTATGGCTGGCCTAGCGGGAATACTCGTTATCGCCGTTGTGATGTCCCTACTGGGGAAGCTCACCCCCGAACTCTCTGAGGTTCTTAAATGGGTCGGCGGCTCCTTCCTCGCCATGCGCGCGGTAGTGAACCACGCGGAGCTTAAGAATAAGTGAAGTTCTCGATGAAGCCCACCGGGCAGCTCATCAAGGGTCACGTTCTCGACGTCTCTGTGAAACCCTTCGTAGAAGCAATGCGGTTCGCCTTGAACGACCCGTTTCTCTACGTGAAGTGGAATCCTCATAAAGCGCGGGGTTGGGGGTGTTGGGAAATCCGCCGCGCTCCTGAGTTTAACAGTGCGATCGACATCGCGGAGTTCGATGGAAAGCTGATCTTCAAGGTCGGCCCAAAAGAGTACGACATGGTTCACCACGTACTCGATTGCGAGTTCCTGAACTACGACGCCATCCGGCACCTGAAAGCTATCGATACCTGGCAGCACGGCACCGCCAAGCAGTATCTCGACAAACAAGAGCGCATGACTGACACGCGCTTAGAACGACAAGTGCAGCAGCGCCAAAAAGAATTGGCCTACGCAGCTAAGCACTACAAGGCAGAAATGCAGGCGTTTAAAGACGCACTCCGCGACGGCGTAAATCCTCACGCAATCGCTGCTCACTGGGACCACGTTAAAGCGGTCGATTGAGGATCATCTAGCCCTATCCGGCTCAACAAAGGATCTGTCCATGGCTCTCGTAATCAACGCTACCGAAGAAAACGTCACTATCCAAGTTGCAGGCAACTACTTCAACTGGAAGCCGGGTCAAGAAAAGACCATTCGTAACGAACAAATCGCGAACTTTATCACCACTGAACGTCGCGGTTCGGGTCTTGCCGTCCTCCCTGACGTACTCACTGCCGAGGAAGATTCTGGCGACATCGAAGTGACCGCCGAAGAACTCGCCGCTCGCCGCGCTGAACGTGACGCCGGAAAGAAAGCGGCCTGCGCCCTCGCCCTGCGTGATTACATTAATAGGCTTCGAGACGTGATCCGGAACAACCAAGTTTATCTTCGTCAAGACGCTAGAGCAAAAGGTCTCCCAGAAGGTTTCGAAGACAGCCAGATCTCCGACGGTGAGTTCGAAGCTATGAAGCTTGTCGCGAAATACGACGCCAAGGGCAAAGACGCCGCTCAAGAACGTCTCGACGAAGTCAAGAAGCTCAAGAAGCAGATCGCAGCTAAATAATGGCAATCGCCCTCTCCTCCCCCACGCTCGGCAAGGTAATCAGCAACGTTCGCTCGATGCTAAACCAGCCGAACGCCGCCAACTCCAACTGGAGTGATGCGCAGCTTACGCTTTGGATCAACCAGGGCGTGCAGCGATACTTCGGCGAAGTAGTGCAGAACGTAGAGGGTCACTGGACCAAGACCGCTCTCCTGGATATCGCGTCGGGGGTCGAGACTGTCGATCTCCCGACCGACTTCTTCGAGATTAAGTCATTGTGGAAGATCGTTTCCGACGGTGCCGTAGTCCTCCCGTACCTGAACTCAATCTCTGATTCGTACTCTACGATCTCGGGTGAGACTGGCGGAGAGACGTACTTCCCGTCGTACTATTTCCGCGAGAACAAGATCGTGCTTCGCCCGGTGCCGCAGATGTCAGAAACCGGCGGTCTCCGCATCGAGTACATCTATTTCCCCGAAACGATGCTGAACGCGGGCGACGTCATGACTTCGAACATCGCACCTATCTTTGCCGAGCTCATCGAAATGTACGCCGTATACAAGGCCAAGACCCAGCAGTCGCTCGTTAACGGGTCGGACATGGCGGCGCTCGCTAAAGGCAATCTCGGTGAGCTGTATCAGCAGTTCGTGAAGCTCATCAAGAACCGTTCGAAATTCCCCCAATACATAAAGCCCTTCTCGCCAGAAGGCTACTAAGGAACCCATGAGAGAAGAAACTAGCAACGGCGTCGTATTAACGGTCTCGGCAAGCGCCCCGATTTCGGCCTGTAACTGTGTGGTAACGTCGGTTACCATCAATCCCGGTTCGGCAGCGTCCTCGATCTCGCTGTACGACCCCCTCCCACAAATTAAGGCTCCAGGTATCACAGCGGCGGCTCAAACGACGGTCGGGGCGACCCTCAGGATTACGCTTCAGGGCGTCGCCAACGGCGCGTCGGTAGTCTACACCCCGACCTCTGCGGTTGAGTTTAACAACGGATGTATCGCGGTTGTCGCGGGCACTGCCGCAACGGCCTCGGTTGGTTACGCGCAACTCGGCGGATAATTGGCGAATACTCGGCAAAACGGCCAGTTCAACGAAACTTCGTATTTCGAGAACCAAGGCGGTTTAAACAACTCTGACTCCCCTTTCTCCATTCCAGACACGATGGCGACTGGCGGCGCGAATTGGGATTACGCCCAGGATGGTGCGATCAAGAAGCGCCAGGGTAACGACCTACTCAATACAATCGCGGATGCGCAGCTTAAATCGCGCGGCCTCGATGTGTACAACACCACGATGGGCGTAAAGACGCTGATCCGCGCGGCTGAGCGCAAGATCCAGTCCGTCGATCTCGCTACCGACACGTTCACGAATCTTACACAAGACACGACGGCGGTGAACTCGGACGTATTTCCGGCCTCTACCTCGGTCACTACTGCGTTCGCGGCATTTAACACCGACACCGTGTCGATGCTCAACTTCGCCGGCGGCACTGACGGCGTTTACACCGCCTACTCTACCACGAAGTACACGAAGAACGGCACCGAGACGCCTACTGGATCGATCTCTACTTCCGTGCTGCCCACCTCTGGCGGCTCCTTCGACACTACCGGAACCTTCTACTACGCAGTCAGCTACGTGAAAGTGGCGACGGGAGCGGAGAGCAATGCTGTTCTCGACAAGCCAGCGACGATCACGAATACGACCGATCGGGTTCTACTTACGCTTAGTACGCTCACTGCGGTTGACGCCGCTACATATCAAAGCATTAATATTTACCGTTCGACTGTCAGCCTGCTCGGAGTGGATCTCTCCGGCTTCACGACGGGCGATCTGGTGGCGACTGTCCCGGTCGGTACTGCGTCCTATACTGACAACGGCGATGCTGCACTCTTTAGCGAGAACGTGCCGCGTGCTAATAACGTCATCCTCGATAACTCGACTCTCCCTACCGGCACCTATAACGTGCTCGCGCTGTGGAAGCGCCGCCTCGTCACCGCGACAGGAAACGTGCTGCGGTTCTCCGAGCTGAACGTCCCCGAGTCTTGGCCTACCGTTAACACGATTACGATCCCTTCGGGCGGCCCTATAACCGGACTCGCGGTCATCGCGTTCAACACGGACTTCGGTAACGATGAGTATCTCGCCGTATTCAAGGAGCGTGAGCTCTATCTCGTCAAAGGAAATGACTATAATGACGTTACACTTTCGTTTATTGATGCTGTTGGCTGTCCTGCTCAGTCCCTTATTTCTCTCGGCAACGGCTTCCTAACCTGGATCGACTACCGAGGAATGTACCTCTGGGACGGCTCTAATAAGCCGATTTACGTCTCGAAACCCATTGAAGCGTACTTCGCAATCGACGGCGATCTAGACAAGACGCAGCTTCCTTACGGATGGGCGACGTACTACCGCACGAATAACACCGTGTATTGGTTCCTTAGCTCTAAGGTGTACGGCACACAAAAGCTCTGCATTAAGATGGACCTGAGACTCACGACACCGTCGGTGCAGAACAACCTCGAAGGCCGGGTTATCTCCGCCGTGTTGATTCCCGACAACTTCGCGCAGGCGATTTACGCCGCGAAATCTTATATCCCAGACGGCACCGGACAAGAAATCATGGTTCTCGGCGACAACGCTGGATTCCTATACTCCGGTTACACCGCATATTCTGACTCGCTAACGGGCATTGATTTCCAGTACTACACGCCGTTTCTCGATCTCGACAGTCCAAACCAATCCAAGCGTTTTGAGAAGGTCATCCTCTGGGTTGACGAGCTCGGCGATTGGGACATCACTCTCGACTACTGGGCGGGTTACCGCTCGGCGCTTCAGCAACGTTCTACGCTCCAGGCCCCGGTCTCCACGCAGTCCGAAAACGCAACCGCGCTCTGGGATGTCGCGTACTGGGATCAATCTTATTGGGACGACTACACGCCTCGCTACTCGGGCGTAGTGTTCAATCTAAACAACGAAGGTGGAAATATGGAAGGCGACTGTCTCCGTATGCGTTTCCGCCAGTCGGGCATCAATCAGCCCCTCACTATTTACGGTTACACGGTCGTCTGGAAAGACACCGGAATGACGAAGGCGGCGTAATGGCGACTTGTGCAGTCAGCGGCAACCTTATTCAACCTTCCGGCGAAGTCGCTACTTCGGTTAGCGTCATCGCCCGCGTTCCCGTTCCGGTTGTATCTGGTACGAGCGTTATCGCTCCGTTTGAGATCGAAGCGTTCTCCGACGCGAGCGGGAACTTCGTACTCACGGTCCAGCAAAGCATCTCGGTCATCTTCACCGTGACCTACCCAATCATCGGCACTGAGCCGATGCGTACTTTTAACTACACCGGTAATATTCCGGCAACCACGACCGCCGACTTCACGTCGTGCATCGTAATCGAGTAGCACATGGCAGCTAGCCCGCTCATTTACCCTACCGGCGATTTCCAACCGTTCACGAAGATTCTCTCCGCCGAGGTTAACGGTAAGTTCAACGCAATTTCGACGCTCCTAAATACCACCAAGCTGAGCGCCACGAACTTGCAGACTAATTCAATAATGTACCAGTCGCAGCTGTCTAACCAAGCCGTTATTACAAACACGCTCGGAGAGCTCACGACCACCCCTTTTCTCCCCTCCGCAAACGGCGGACTTGGGTTCGTTTTTTCACCCACCACTTTGAATGCCAGTCTGGTGGTTCAGGCTAATTCAGCGGGGTCCGCGCTAACCCTGAGCGTCGTCCCCGCAGCAGCGCCGCTTCAGATCTATTCATTTTTCCGCCTTGGCTAAGGAGATAGTATGGCTTCCTCACCTGTTTTTGTAAGCACCCCTAAATTCGCTAATATCGTTTTGAACGCCACCAATGCAGGTGACCCGGCGTACATCAACCCAACCACGATTGCGACCGTGCTCACGGTTGGGGCCACGGGCGGCCGAATTGATTCAGTCTCGATTTGTCCAACCGGAACAAACGCGTCTACGTCGGTTCGCTTCTTCATCGACACCGTGGGAACCGGCGGTACGGCCAATCGGCTGGCGTACGACTGTCAGCTAACCGCGAGCACAAGTTCTAGCGTATCCTCGCTCGCCGCGGCCTACTGGCGGCCTGGCCTGGTTCTACCAGCAAATTCGGTTCTTCGGGCAACGGTAGCTAACACCGCGGTTACTAACGGCGTAGCGGTTTCGGTTGAGTACGGGGAGTTCTAATGTTTTACCAAAACTCCTTACTCGGAGTTCCTAAAAACCCGGTTTATTGCCGGGTAGCCAATGACGATGGGGGCGGAAATAGCGCGTCGATACCGCTTATTTATCGGCTCAAGAATGATCAATCTGCTGCGGCGGGCGGCTACAGCATTCTTGGTCTCGGGGACCCGAGGAACATGTGCGATCCGGTCGGGGGCACCTTCACCGCCCCGGAGCCAGGAATCTATCTCGTCACTTGGTCGGTCTACGGAGCATCATCTCTCAACGTATCCTTATTCGCCAGAGATCTCGTCAGCAATAAGTACATCTCGTACGCAAATGTCGTCTCAACGGGACGTTCCTACTCAACGAGCTTTACTGTTCCTCTTTACGGGACCGAAAAGATCGCGTTTTTCATGGACAGCGTGCAGCTAGCAAATTTTACCCCGGAGGGAAACACGATTTCCTTCCTTAAGATGTACGACCTACCGGTTCGATAACAAATGTACGCGGACTACCTCCTCGAATCGCAAGGAAAGCACACGCTCGAAACTCCGCACGGGTTTTTGACCTACGGCTTCAACTGCGTTCCTGGGGCGGTCTTCCCGCACGTGTATATCGAGGACCTCTACGTGATTCCGTCAGCCCGCAAAACACACGTCGCTACGGAGATGGCGGATCAAGTCGCAGCTATCGCGAGAGCGCGCGGATGCAAGCTCCTCTTCGGATCGGTGAACGCCCGCTCGTCCGACCCGAATCGATCACTTCTTGTTTTACAGGCTTACGGTATGCGCCTTTGCTCAATTGCTACCGACACGCTCTGGATGGTTAAGGATTTATAATGGGAAAAGTATTAGCGCCGGTCACAAGTATGTTCGGAATCGGTCAGAAGGACGATCCGACGTTTAATCCCAATGTTAACCAGTCCGCGGCGTACAATAATTTCGCGAACAACTACGGACAGAACTATAAGGACGCGAGTCAAAACGCCTCCGAAGAGGTCATTAATGGCGGACTCACGGGCAACCTGTTCCGTACGGGCGGGTTGAGTGATCGCTTAGCTGGAGAGGAGCAGCAGCTTGCCTCTCAGGGTTACGGCCTACAGGGCGCGGACCGCGAAGCCTATGGCCAAGCGGCTGGAGACATCTCGCGACAATTCGGCCAGCAAGAACAAGACACCTCCAAAATGCTTGCGCGTCGCGGACTCGGTGGTGGGTCGTCCGGAGCAGCGGGAGCCGCGTTCTCTGGCCTCGCGGGCAGCAAGAACGAAATGCTCGCTAAGGCCCAAACCGACATTGCGCAAAAGCGTATGGCCGACACGACCCAGCGCCTTCAGGCGACCCGCTCCCAGATGCAGTCCCTCGGAATGGGCGGCCAGCAAATGAAGAACGACATGACGAATAGTCGTCTAGGGGGGCAAGAAAGCGCCCTCGGAAAAGCGGCGGGTATTGAGTCTGGCGTCAACGAGCAGGGTCGCCAGGCTAACGAAGACGCTATCGGGCACAAGTCGAAAAACATTGGTGACGCGTGGGCGGAAGGTAAATACGCTGGTACGAAGTCCGGCGAAGCAGACGCTACTTCGTCGTGGATGAAAATGGGCGGCTCGGGCTCTATGGGGATGTCCGACGAAAACAACAAGACGGGCATCTCCGACGGCGGCTCGAAAGCACGCGGTTTCCTCTCGCAGATCGCGAACTCTCACGACTACTCAAGCCCAGCACCCTCGAAATCGGCGGGTTCTCAGGGCGGTGGGATGGGCAGCGGCACTGAAAACGCCGGGTTAACCTCGCTTTTTGGGGGCGGTGCTCAAGGTGCGGGCGGCGGGGCCGGGTCGGGCGGTGCGGCTGAACTAATGAGCATGTTCTCCGACGAAGACTGCAAAGAAAACATCCACGGCGGTGAGAGCGACATTCGGGGTTTCCTCGACTCCGTGGCCCCTCACTCCTACGAGTACAAAGATGAGTACCAAGACAACCCACTCGCTGGCGACGGTGAGTACGTTACGCCGATGGCGCAGGAGCTTGAGCAAACGGAACTCGGCGCGGACATGGTGCAGGACACACCTGACGGTAAGGTCGTCGATTACGGCAAGGGCTTCGGCACTCTGCTCGCTGGTATGGCTGACGTGAATAAGCGCCTGAGCGCGATCGAAGGGCGGAAGAAGTAATGGCTATCACTCAAGACTACATCCTCAAGGGCGGGCTCCGTGGCGCGGAAGAGGCTGCGAATCAGCGCCTCGCCGCTATGGACAAAGAGTCGCTCGCGAAGCAGCAGCAGCAAGCGGACCTCCAGAAGCAAACCGCGAATAACGACGACGCTCTTCGCAACCTACTTCAAGGCAAGCAAGCCGATCGCGAAACCGTCGCTGGTAACGCAGCCGCCGCCGAGGCATGGGCTAAGAAGCACAACCTGAAAGACGGGACGTACTCAATTCACCCGTCCGAGTCGGGTTACGCAATCGACCCCCGTGCTCCGATGGCTCCGGGCGCTATGCTTACTCCAGCACAGCATTCCGCCGAAGGGGAGTCCGGAAAAACCATTCAAAACTACGCCGTTTCTGGCGGTTCAGCTCAGATGGACAAGAACCAAAACGCGCTTAGTGAGGTGGAAACCGATCTTTCCGGTCCGATAGACCCGAAGACCGGACTACGAACGGGAAAAGGAAAGCGGGACACCTATGACCGAGTAGCGGGTAAACTTCTTGGGTGGGCACCAAGCCTCCTGGGGGTTGTAGCGCCCACCGAAAAGGGTCGAATGGACAAGGCCCAGTCCACCGCAGTCGCGAACATCAAGGCTACCGACTCCAACCCGACACAAGCCCTCATCGACCAGACGATGTCCCGTGCTTATGACCCTCGCGCAGACGACGCACAAAATGCGGACCGAATTCGCGCTATCGCCCAAGAGGCCGAAACTAAGCGGCGTCAGATCGAAGCCGCGAAAGCGAACTATGACCGTACCGGCTATGCGACAATCGGTGCGCCAGCCGTGTCACGCCAAGGCCCAACTAAGAACCCAACCAAGCCGGACCCGCTCAAGACGTGGCTCTCCCCTAAGCAAGCCCCCGCTCAGCAACAAGGCGGAACGGGCCTTGAGCACCTTTCCGACGCCGAACTTCAAGCAATGGCTAAAAAGCTGGGACTCTAATGCCGACTCGTGAAGAACTCATTGCAGCGATTCAATCCGAACTCGCTACCCGCCAGAACCCGAACCGCGTAACGACTCGCGAACAGGCCCTCGCAAACGCGGAAGGCGTAGACGGCTCGCTTGAGTCCGGTCCTTGGTACATGGACTTCGCGAAAGACGTGCTGAATCCTGTAGACGCCGCAGCGGGACTCGCGACGGGTGGCATGAAAGCGGCTGGGCAAGGCGTCCGTTCTCTCGCTAAGGGCGCTGTAGACGGAGCGGTCGGCGGTGCGGCTGAACGTCAGAGCGTCATAAATCTCGTTAACGACGGCGCGGGCCTCGCACCTAAGGCGAAGGAACTCGCAACCCAAGCGGCTCGCGGCATTACCGAGAACGGTATCAAGCCTAAGGAAGCCGCTCTCCGGGAACTAGTGCAAGGTAAGACGGGCCAGATCAATCCCGACGTTGTCGCGGAAGTCTTCCCGAACTACGCAAAGAAGCTCGCAGAGCGCCGAGCACCGGAAACTATCATCGGGCCTCTCGGTGAGTCGATCCAAACAGCGGGCACCTCGGGGCCTGTGGAAATCCCTCTTGAGCGGTTCCTGCGCATTAAGCGCGGCGCAGACAGCGCAGCGGGGTACTCGAAGACTGCTGCTCCCTTCCAAGAAGGCGCGGCGATCAAGAACGCCAACGCGAAACGTCTCGGTGATGTAGCGCGGACGCAGATTTACGAAAACGCGCCGGGATCGCAGCAAGTCCTCGCCGACATGGGTAAGGATATCAAACTCAAACAGTTCCTCACGAAGAAGTCGAACTCCGACCCCGTTTCGCTCCTTAAGTCGAAACCCGGTACGATGCGGGATTCGCTCCTCGCTCAAACGGACAACATCGCGGGCAGCAACCTGCGCGGTTACGGTGAAAAGATCCGGGACGCTGTCGATCTCCAGATGAACCCGAAGAACCTCGTTAACCCGCTCGGTGTCGCGCCGGAAGTACGCAAGATGGCGACTCGTGCGGCTATTAAGACCGGCTCTGGAATTCACGCTGCGGCGGAAGGCACCGGAAAGGTGCTTGGAGCAGCGGGGGTGCCGGAAGCTGTCGGCTACGCCGGAGCGCGAGAAGTCACTGAAGGAATGCTGCCTAGCGAACCGAGTGCGCCACAACCAACGGGCGTCGATCGGTCGCAGCTCATTCAGCAGATTCAGGCGGAACTGGCCCGGAGACAATCGCCTTAGCGCCCGAAGAGGCCAGAAACGACTCCGTACACAATGTTAGCACCTAAGATACATACAATCAGGGTTAGCATTCATACACAATACAGCAGGATGCCGCACTGTGCAAGAGATTAAAGACGATTTAAAAGCAATCAGGTCCGATATAAGCGACATCAAAGTCACGCTCGCGGTCAACACTGTGTCCCTCACAGCACACATGGAGCGCACGCAGATCAACGAGCGTCGTTTAGAGAAGCTTGAGTACTGTCTAGTCGGACTCGCCGTCGTCGCGGTCCTGGGCGGCGTTATTAAGCTGCTTATCAGCTAACAGCGCCCGCTGGTACTCTTCGACGGTACACATACACATGTTAGGCCCATCCATGTTCTCCCACCCACCACACTTTACGCACGTGTCGAGGATGCTCATCGCGTAGCCCTCGCACCCGCGTACACACCCAAAAACACACCTAACGTAGCCCATAAGAACGGGTTTTGATGCCACGCCGTCCCGCGATCAAGCAGGTCGGCGTTTTGCTTTTGTAGGCGCTCAATCTCGCTCGTGCGGAGTTCCACGCCCAAATTGCAGAGCTGCACTTCTTTCACCTTCGCGTAGAGTGCGGCGTCGCACGCGGCGAACTTCTCTTCAGTCGTCGCGCTTAAGGCGCTCGTACTCAGCAACGAGGTCGTCAGCATTAGCGCGAGCAGCTTCACGGGCTTGGTCATTGAGTTTGATCTCCGTAGTGGTTTTTTCGTGTGCGAGTTCCGCCTGTGTAGCGTCCTGCTGGCGTGACTTCCGAAACAGGAGCGCGCTGAGCACGAGGATTACGAGGCCCGAGGCATAGCTGAGGTACGATTTGAGTTTTTCGAGCATGTGGCTCTTCCTTATTAAAAAACTGACCCGCTTATTTTAACAATGGACGGACTGTTAAAGGTTATTAGGGCTTTCTAGCATCGACCGCCTTGATGTAATCGTAGAGGACCTCTTGTGTCAGCTCGACGGAGGTCAGGGCCTCAGACATTCCGTAAGTGTAACAAGCATTCATAAGGCTCACCATTAACGCCACAGCAACGGCCACTCTCATTTCCCACGTCCTTTCAAAGCCGCCCGCTTCTCATCGGACAGCAGGTTGTTTTTCTGACCCCGCTCACTCTGCCAAGCCCCGCACCCCGTGCACTGATAGCGCTGGAAGCGCCCCGTCTTGGTGTGCTCGAATCCTCGTGCCTGGAGCTTCGTGCATCCGCACGTCTTGCACTCAGGCCGGGTCTTGTCGTCGTACACACGGAAATCGACCGGGTTGTGCCAAGGGATGATCTTTAGGTACAGCTCCTCAAGGCTCAGCACGTCCATCTTGTTGTAGTCGCGCATCTCGTTGAACGCGGCGACGTTGCCTTCCATGCACGCCTTCCACATCGAGAACCCCTCGAACTTCTTGTGCTTCGACTTCTTGTACTTCTTGTTCAGCGACTCGGTGAGGTATTCGAGTTTGTTTGACGTGAATCCGAACGTCTTTGAGGCTAGCTTCTTCGTGTCAATCTGCTGGTACGGACTCGGGGGCTGAAATCCATTGAGAATGAAACGAGCGTTGAGCTTTTTATGATCGAAAGCCGAGCCGTAATGCCAAATAACGATATCTGCTTCGTCCAGCAGCTTCCATATACCGCGTAGGACACGGCTATCATCTCGGGCTTTGTCTTTTCGAACATCATCATACATCACCTTCTTTTCACCGAGCCATTTCGCGGACCAGGAAAGCACCGTCCAATCGGACTTGATCTGGTTGAGCCCGATGTTTTGATCGAACATGCCCCACGTCCAGACTTCCAATGGCAAAGTCTCGATGTCGGCAATGAGAATGCGGGGCTTTTTCATCGTAACTCCTGTTCGATTCCGCGAGCCCTCAGTAGCTCACGCAGTTCCTTGAGTTTGCGCTGTACGGCGCTCTTCGAGGTCCAGTTGAATTCCTTCTCGATGTCTCGCACCGAGAGGTTCCGGAAGTACTTCGCACTGAGCAGGTCCAGGTCCCACTCGTCGGTAAAGCCGTAGTTGCGCATGAGCGTGAGGAACGCACCCTCGTCGTGCTTCCAGAACTGGCGCTCGAACACGTTAATCGTGAACTGCGCGGCTTGCTCGGAGCCGATGAGCTTCGGACTATCGCCCGCGTCCATAGACGGGATGCCGAGCAGTGCTTCGAGGTGCTTACAAACCGTGTCCGGCTCACACCGCTTGCGCGTCCTGGGGTCCGCTTCCTCGACGTGTGGGCAAACCCACTTAGAGGAGCCCGAGTCTTTTACATTCTTCACGTAGCGCCTCCTTTCCGTCTTGTACGAGGATGTCGTTAAAATCGCGTTCTACTAAGTGGATGCGGACTTCCGTGCACCCTAACGTGACGAGCTTCGCTTTCGTCTCGATCGCGGCTTGCGCACCGGCTGCGTCTGCGTCGACGACGATGTCGACTCGACCGTAACGAGCCCAGCTTGTGTGAGCCTGTTGACCTCGCTTGCTGTAAAAGTCGCCCGCGCCGCCTGGCGATACAATATCTGTTTCTCCTTCGAGAAGTCGGAGACTGAGACAGTTGAATTCTCCCTCCACAAGTACGAGATTAGCTGACCCGGCCTTCCTTGCCACGAAGGGAGGCTTCTTGTGACCGCTCGGTCCGCGATACTTCGAGCCCGCTTCCGCGCCCTCGATACGCATTTTGTAATAATCCCGGGTAGGCCAAACAAGGTAATAACCCCGAGAATTATATGGAAGCGTAAAGCCCCGAATTTCCTTCCGGGGTAAAGACTCGATATAAGAGAGCGTAGCAGCGATATCTTCGACATAGGTGTATTCAATCCGTTCGCCATCTTTAAGTCCGAGTTCCGAGAGTTTTCCGCGAGCGCCACATCCGTAACACCACCAATGATCATGGTAAGCGTGCGCAGAGGGCGTGCTGTCCTCGTGTTGCGGGTTTGGGCAGCGATACTTCTTGTTCATCGTCTGAACCGGATGTAGAGGAATGGGGCGCGGTCCTGCTTAAGCGCAAGAATCTGCGCCGTGCCGATCCAGTCGTGGCACTTCTTCACGATAGAGCGCATGACCTTTTGCGTGGCCGGGTCGAACGTCGTGACGTCCGGGAAGCTGGCGCTTTCGAGCGCGATGTTCGGATCGAGCGTGAGAACACACAGATCCCCGCTCCCGACCGAGAAACACAGCTTCGCCGCGCCCACCGGAACCAGCCCGTAGATCGCCTCGAAGCCCTTAGCGCGTGCTTTGCACTCGAACGAAATCTCCTGCCCGAGGCCCGGGGGAACGCCTACCACGTCGTTTTGGTAGGCGTCCCGGGTCTTCACCGCGCCTGAAAGGGGTACGCGGGTAACGTCGGACCATCCGTGTCGACGTAGTTCATCTCGCAAAGCGCGCTCAACACGAGCGCCCTTGTCTCGGCTCATTTTACCCATTAGTAATGGACCCCGGCTCTGTAGCTCGAACGCTGCGGAGAGCCGTCGCCCGTACTAAGGCTATACATGTTCTCATCAAGGCAGCCCGCTTCCATAGCGTGCGACGTACACGGCGGGCATTTAAAATAGTTCGGGCTCATGTCACCACACGAGCCGCATCGACGAAGCTTAGGCGGGTTGAGCACGGCAGTGGGGCCGAAGTCGCCGCGACCCCCTACTTGTTCCACACGGCAATCGGGACAAGTTAAGCCGTTCCATCGGCGCCCCGCCCCGTCTACTTTGTAAGTCCCGGAACAGCCTGAACGCTTTCCGCCTTCTTGGCGTACTTTAGTGATACCGCACACTTTGCATTCACACATTAACATACTCCTTCGTCGTGTGTATTCAGTTCCAGTGGAACTACGTCTGTCCTGACATAGTGTCCATACATACATAATGCAGAGTTCGACTCTATGCGTCAAGAGCGCTGTGTATTATTTTTCGAAGGCCGGGCACCACGTAGAATGCCGCATAGACCCTGCCGCCTCAGAGCCGCATTCACAGCGTCCTGGACGGGTTTCGATGACTTCCTGGGGCTTCGGCTTCTTTTCGCCGATAGAGCGCAGCCAGGCGTCGTAAGCGTCTTGAAAGTTCACAGCGACTCCCCTCCCTGCACTTCGTACCGCCCACCCTTGAAGTCCATTACGACTTCTTTGCCGGTGTGCCCAAAGAAGCGATCCTTATGCACCTTGAACTTCGTCGTCAGCGTCTCGAAGTCCGGCTCGATCTCGATCGCTAGGAACGCGTGGTTGAATAGCGTCTTGTCGTTCTGCACGCGGGAAGCGAAGTCCGCCCCGTCGGCGCCGTCCTTGAGCTGGACGAAATCGAGAACAGGTACGCCGTGCTTTTTACCGTAGTCCTTAAGGTAAATTCCAAGACGCTTCGAAACCTGGAACGACTCAGATTCGGGTTTAAGACGGCTCTGAGTAATGCATTGGTGATAGTCAACGACCACGAGCCCAACCTTGTCGCAAGCCGCTGTTTCAAGGACCGAGATAACGTCTTCTTCGTAAGACATGTCGAACTTGCCATCTTCAACGACCTCCACACGGGGGATAATGAACTCCTCGATACACTGCTCTACAGCGCGCTCTTCTTTCGGACTGAATTGCCCTTTGGAAAGCTCGATATAGTTCAACTGAAGAAGAACGCACGCAGTACGCTCATAAACCGCGTCAGTAGCCTCTTCGTTGGAGACGATAATAGCTGTTCGGTCCGGCACTGAGGAAAGAAAACCCGCCAGGACATTTGAGGCGGTGGTTGATTTAGCTCGTCCGGACTTTGCGCCAACAACAATAAGTCCTTGTGAAAGCCACAGCCCGGGCAGAAAGCCTTTAGAGATGAAAGGTACACGATTGGACCTAATCGCTCGTCGAATTCCGCGAGCGGCTTTATATTGCTCAACCCGTGCTTCTGCTGACTTTTGCTCATAAATACGTCCTGTCCGAACCTGTGTCGGCGTGAGTTTCTCGAACTCCTTCACCGCGTCTTGCGGTGAGAGTTCTCCCGTGCGAATGCCGCCAATGAGAGCGAGCTTCTTGCTTTCTATTTCACTCATCCGAAAAACTCCTTCGCTATATCAGCCATTAAACGCTGTTTTGCATCTTCGCATCGCAGCTTTACCTTAGGAATAAACGGCATCATCTTTTCGAACTCTTGGGGCGTAATCCCGGCGCGGCGCAAACGCTCGATGAGGTCAATCCAGCCCGTCTCGGCGTACCAACGCTTGGTATGGGGTGTAGCGCGTCTCATCCCTTACTCCTTTTGTACGAACCGGCGTTGTTCTTGCGGACGGTACCGAAGCTGCCCTTGATGCCGCCCATCGCGGTCACGGCTTGCTCGATGTTTTCGCTCCAGCACTCGGGACACCGCACAGGGACGTCTTCGATCGTGCGGATGAGTGTGTCGTAGCGGTGGTCGCAGTCTTTGCAGTGAAATTCACGTAGTGGCATTAGTCTTCCCACTTCACTTTCCCGCCGAGCTGATCGACGTACCATTCGAAAGCAACTCGGAGTTCAGACAACGTTCCGTAGTCCTCGCCGAGAGACGCTTGGTCACCAGCCATGCCAATGCTCTGGGACTGTTTCCCGAAGAAGCGCCACGATTCCCAAGGAACGTCGATATCCTTCGATTCGAGCATCCTTTTGTAGAGTTTCAATCAAGCCACCTTTCCATGGGCCCTGAGCCCTCTGCTTTCAGTTTCACACTCAACCCGATCTCCTCACCCACCGCGCTCATCGCTTCGAGGAGGACTCGCTGCGCTTCTTCCGCGTGCTCGGTTTTCGCTTGGATGACGATTTCGTCGTGAACAGTGAAGAGTGCTCGTCCAACAGCGCGTTCCCTAAGCCGCGAGTCTGCAAGATAGAATGCGCGGCTTGTACAATCGCTTCCTGTTCCTTGTACGAGAGCATTCCAGGCTTGCCGATAAGCCCCATCCCATGGCTTTCGCTGACGGACTTCAAATCGTCGACGACGTCCGAAAGGAGAAATAATAGGCTCTCCTCGATCCACTTTCGCTGAGCACTCGTCCATGACACGCTTTTGCCCTGAGTACGTTTCCCAGTACTTGTCATACGCTTCCTTCCCTTTTTCGTTACTTACGCCGAGCACCTTCGCTACTTTGAAATGGCTACATCCGTACTGCATTCCGAAGTTCACTGTCTTAGCAAGATTGCGAGGGATCCCGAGCGAACTCGCAGTAATGTCATGCTGGGAAGCTCCTTCATTAACGATTCGCAGTAGGTTTTCATCTCTGGTAAAGTGCGCACTAAGGCACACCTCCAGCTGGCTAAAGTCTGCTGATATAAAGACGGTACCTGGGTCTGGGACGAACAATCCTCGGATTCCACCGTCACGTGGCATGTTCCCCATGTTGGGATTACTGTGAGAAATGCGTCCAGTTGCGGTTCCGGCAACGTTGAAAGAAGGGTAAATTCTTCCTTCAACCATTCTCTCCAGAGTGCCTTCAATGTATGTTCCATAAATCTTCTGTGCCTCGCGGTACTCCAAGATGAGCGGGATTACGGGGTGACGATCCTTGATCTTCTCTAGGCTGTCGTAGTCCGTGCTGACGGCTTTTGTCTTCTCGTTCAGTTGCTCAGGGAGGCTAAGTACCCCATACAGAAGACGAGCAAGCTGCCGACTGGAATCAAAACTAAAAGTAGGACGACTGACTCGGGAACGTCCCGCAGGAGTCTTTCGTTTCTCGATCTCTTTGACCCACTCGTCGCACTCGATGACGCTGATTTGGTCCGCAACGAGTGAGCGCATCTGAGGAAGAAGGCTCTCAATGCGCGTTTTAAGCTCCACGCCCTTTTGCATGAGGTAGTCGCGATCGACGGCGATTCCTGCGATTTCTGTTTCGAGTAAACTTCGTTGGAGAGCGTGTACGTGCGATACGAGTGTTCCCGGCACCCCATCGGAAACGAGCCCGTCCATGAGCAAACTATGCAGCCGTAGAGTATAGGCAACGTCTTTTGCGTTGTACTCTTTTCCCTCTTCGTGGGGCGCGTCTTCGAACTTTTTGTATTTCGACCAGAAGTCTTTTTTGTACGTGTCGCCATAGTGTTTCTCCACTAGGTGGCCTAGTCCGTGCTCCCCGTTTTCGTCGAGAAGGTGCGAGAGAATGAGCGTGTCTTGATAAGTAACCTCGCGGTCCAGTAGACGTACTCCAGCCCAAACAAGATGACGGAGATCAAAAGAGGCGTTATGGAGCACAAAAGTAACGCCGCTAGGACAATCAGTAAGTTCATGCAGCATCTCCGGGCCGAAAAAGGCCACGTCGTTCGGGGTCGGTCCAGTAACCGCCGCGCTAATGATTTTGTCCGTGCGGGTAAGGCCCGTTGTCTCGATGTCCAAGGCGATTGTGCCCTGCCCTTCGCGGACAGTGTCCTCAAGCCAACTCCGAAGCTCGCCCGGCTTCGTGAGTTCTGTGATGCGGATCACAGTGCCTCGTCCACCGGAAGCGCACCGTAAATGCGTTGTTCCGCGATTGTGAAATACTTCTCGTCCATCTCGATCCCGATGAACTTGCGGCCCGTGTTTACACACGCCACCCCGGTAGATCCGCTGCCCATGGTGTTATCGAGCACGGTTTCGCCTTCGCTGGTGTAGGTACGGATTAGGTACTCAAGCAGCGCTACGGGCTTTTGGGTCGGGTGAATCGACGGTGAATCTTTGTCGAAACAGAGCACGTCTAGGGGATAGTTTGTAAATGCCTGGAGATTCTCGGTGCCGGACTTTCCGTAGTTATCACCGTTACCGCCGCGCCGAACCTTCTTATTAAAAGGAACTAACCCTTGGGGGTTATACGTCGGGCGCTCCCGGTAGAACACCACTACGTCCTCGGTGATCCGCATCGGCTGGTGATGGGCATTGAGATGCCCCGTCCCATTGTTCTTTACCCAGGTCCAGGAATAGCGGAACATGTCCAGGGCGGAGAGAATTATCGCGCTCGTAAACGGTTGGGCGGCGAACAACACAAAAGCCGCGTCTTCCTTTGTCACACGCATGTATTCGCGCCACAGGGCCTCGAAGGGGATTACAGCGTCCCACTTGTTCTGTGTCGTCCCGTAGGGAAGATCGCACAGCACCATGTCCACAGAGCCGTCCGGGATTTCCTTCATACGCTCAAGGCAATCGCCACGCATGAGGTTAATCAAAGCGACACCCCCACGCTGAACATGAGATAATCCCGCCCCTTGTTCGGAAGCCGTATCCCCGCGCTCAAAACCGCAACCCCGCTTCCATGTAAACGAAGTCACGTCCCTTGTTAGGGCTCGCAATACCCGCACTGCTTATATGCCCGTACCCTAAGCCCACGAAAGAGTAGCTATCCCGCACCCCGATTCCGAGATCTGTCGCGAACTGGAAGCGCCCTCCGAGCACGGTGTCCTTACTGCTTATGAGGCACGGTCCGAGGTACCCTTTCGCGTACAGTCCTTCTTCCGCTCCCGGATTGACCCCGAGCTGGTACTTTGCTACGACGGAGCCCTTTGCGCCCCCTCCGCGATTATCAACGTAACCACCGAGTTCCATCGCATCGTGTACGCCATAAAACACATACCCCTCTCGCCGTACTGCGAAGTACTTTGAGTCGCCGGTGAGTACGTTGTCCACTACAGCTGCCGCGCCTTTTATAGAGTAGTCCGCAGCAAGCACGGATGGTGTAGAAGCGAGGAGAAATGCAATCGTTGCATACAGGTACTTCATGACTGCATCTCCTTGCAGTCCGGGCATTGCGTGTTTACGGTCCTGTCTTCCGAGAGATCGTAAATACCGATCTGACGCCCCCACTTAGTTCCGCTATAGTGTGAGGCGATCTCGGCGGCCTCCTCATCGGTCTTCCCTTGCGCTATGAAGGTCTGCTTGATATCGCCGCCATCAAAGTCGGCGCCGCAGTGTTTACAAAATCCATTTTCATTCGCTTCTTGCGGGTACTTCATACACAATCCTTGTGTAATACGTTGTTAAGGGTGACCGGGCCGCTGCTTATCGACACAGCATTTAAGGCGTGGCGCTACTTGCGTAAATCACGGCACCCGGTCTTTTGAGCACACTGGCAAGGGCGCTCGGAATGAATTGGCGGGCCGTTCCACATTTCGCCCGTTTACCCCCGGCCTGAGAGCGTTCCTTCTCCCGGAGGCACCCACCAAACTTAGTAAAAATAGATAGCTATCAGACAAACGCCTATCCAGAGATAAAGCGCGTTGTCGTTAATAAAACGAACAGTTCTCATAGGGCGTCGTCGCCCTGAGAGAACGTGTTAGCTTTCGGTGCCGCACGGTTACCGTTCTGCTCAGCCATACGCGCACGTTCCTCCGCAAGCAGGTCCGGCGTTACGGCTTCGAGGAAGTAGTCGGGGAACTTGTCCCCCTTCTGCGCCTTCGTCTCAGCACGCGTCGCTTTGACAGCGAGCTTACCGCCCACAGCAGCCTGGATCGCAGCGCACGCCTTGTCCGCGCTTTCCTGCGTGATGATCGCACTGCGGGAGTTAGAGCCTGAGGTGGTGTAGAGTCCGAAGACGGTGAGCGGGTATTTCTTATTTTCTTGGGTCATAGAGTTCCTACTTTCTGTTTTGCTTCGTAAACTGCCTGCAATACACAGCAATGATCGCAGTCCTCATCGCCTCGACATTCGTAATAATCAGGGTCGCTAAAATAAGACTCAATGGACGAAATCAAATGACTAAGGGCTTGGCGTGCTTCGAGGGACTCAGTCGCTAAATCGACGTTTGCGCGATCTAAAACTCGGATATCGGCATCCGTCCTACCCATTCGCCATCGCCTCCAAGTCCACGAGCAGCTCTCTCGCCTCGGCGTCGTCTAGCCCTGCCGTGCTGTCCGCGCCGTATTTCGTCTTCATGTCCGCTTTCAGCTCGGCAAGCTTTGCTTTACGTGCTTCGGACCCGCTGGGTCCCGCCTTCGCGAGAATGACATTGCTCATCGCCGTGATGCGCTTGTTGAGTACGTCCCGTCCTCCGAGTGCTTCCGTAGTGGCCCGATGCACGTGCTGTGGAGACGTGTTCTCGTTTACGAAAACGTCTACTGCTTTCGGAGCAACCGTCTGCGTAGGTGCGGGCTTCGGAGCGAGCGCAGCCATGGAGCCTTGCTTGGAATAGCCCTCACCCATTTTCGGCTCTTCGTCGCCCACGTTTTCCTGCTTCTTGTCGTACAGCGCGAGTCCTAGCGACATACCAAGCGACTTCGCGCAGCGCTTGAGCGCGTCGGTGACGGCTTCCTTCGTCGCGAGTTCGTGCGGCTTGCCTGGGTCCGTTTTATCCGTACCGTTACCGAACCCCACGTCGGTGATACGCTTCGCTTGCTGCCCGTCTGGGAACTGCACGAAGAGCGCTACCGTCGCGGAATAGGACGCGCTGTGGATCTTGCCGTACTTGCCGTCAAGCTCCCCTTGGTGCACGCAGCGGAGTTCCGTTACGTCGTAGGACCACGCGTCCGGCCCGAAGATCTTGTTCATGCGGTCGATGACGTACCAGCCTTCGAGGTACGACAGCGCTTTCGTACCGCCGCCCTGCCGCGACGATACCGCGCTCTTCGGGATGTTCGCGTCGAGGTCGGTGAGGATCTGTTCTTTAGTCTTCATTGCGTACTCCTTGCCTTATACACATTACACACTATGTAACTGCACTGTGTCAACTGTGTACTGTGCTATTTTATACATAAAACTAAAACCATCAAAACCCACACAAACAGTAATGATCTCCCACATACGTCACTCCAGGTAGTCGTCGTAAATTACGATACTGTCCGTATCCAGAACAACTGGCCCCTCGGACGTAACGATTTTCTGAAGCTGCACTAAAGAGGAAATTTCAATTGTCCATGTGGTGGATTCTTTATTGAAGACGGCCCCCCCCCCCCCAGTCGGCGGGTTTTCGCCCTCATAGTCCGTTCCTGATGCGCGTCTAATTTTATAAATCATGCCTTCATCTCCTCTGGCGTTACAGTCATCGCCTTGCGTGCTTCGCTCAACTCTTTCGTAAACTGCGCCGTCTCCTCGATAATGCGCTTCGTGGTCACTTCGTCCGGGCTTACCGGCACGAGATGCAGTTCGTCGGTATTCTCGTCGCGCATGAGCATGAACCCAATCCGCACGTTAGCGACGAGCATCTGCGTGAGGATCTGCACGCGGTACGGCTCCCAGACTTTGAAGTCGCGGGCCAGTTCGAGCTTCTTCTCGGAAATGCAGTTCTTCGTCTCGACGATGACCCCATGCTCTAGGTTGATATTATCAAATGATGCTAGAATCCCGTGCTCTTCGTGTACCGCTACGAGCGACTGGAATGGCATACCAAGCATTTCTTCCGCGTCCTTCGTGAGACCCGCTTCCGCCATGTGGCCGCGTGCGAAAAGGTTCGCAGTGTACGCGCTGGGCTCGGGCTCACCGTGCAGCTTGTGCTTCATGAGCATCGAGCGCGACTTGTACGCACCGGGCACCTTAAGCACAGACGCCATCTCGGACGCGGTTACGTACTGGCGACGTACTGCGAGCCATTCACTCGAACCTTGAATGAGGTCAAGAATCTTCACGACTCCCTCGCAAACTCGCCGCGTAATTGTTGCTCTGCGCTTGCGTACGCCTTGGCAGCTTCGTCGATCGATCCAAATGTCCCTAGGTACATCGTCGCTCCGTTGACGGCTATCCGGGCCTGGAAACGATTTCCCAGTTGCCTAATTCCTTTCGGAAGACCGGAGCGCTTATTCGGCTTAGTCTTAGCTGAATTCCAGGTGTTTTGCGTATGGGTTACGTCGCGAAGATTCGTCCACCGATCGTCAAGTGTATCGCCGTTAATATGGTCGGCGATTTTCGGGAACTTGCCTGTCATAAGAACGAACGCTACCCGTGCGCGGGGTACGGGGTAGCCGTCGATCTTGATATAATGCCGATCGCCACGAGCCCGTTTTCGAACTGAGCCTGCTTCTTTACCGGTTAGGCGTGGGTGATGTATGTTTTCTGCAATCCAAAAGCATTTACCCGTTTCAGGTTCGTATCTGAGACGCGCCTTGATCTCGTTAATGAGTTTTTCATTGTTTCTCATCTAGGCCTTTACAGAGCGCAAAAAGATAGTGTGTTGGATATGAGGATGGCCTTTGCCCATGCTGAGATGGATGTCCCAGGACGAGATGTTGATCGCGAATTTGTCGTTAATATCCTTCGCGATCTGGACGGCCATCGGATTAAGAACACCGCAGAAATGGGCATCGGCACCGACATGCTCCTCGATCACAAACCCCGCAGCGTTGAGGCACATTTGATGAGACTCGTAGGTGTAGGTTCGGATGTGCTCTATAGTGTGGCTTAACGTCGGGTTGTAGACGAGATTTTGATGCCCTTGCAGAAGGTTCTGAATCCAGGTGTGGCAAGGCGTGCTTATCATGTACTGACCCTCGCGCTTCAAGAGACGACGGGCCTCTTTGTGGATGGCGATTGGATCAAACAAATGTTCGAGCGTTTCCGAGCACGTAATAGCGTCGAACGATCCCGCTTCGTAGGGGTACGGGAACTGCTCGATATTGCCCGTGATGGCGTTGATCGGCTTGCCCGCTGCCGGTGTAACGTCCCAGTCGATGCCGTGCCACTCATAGTCCGGGCTTTGCGCGGCGAACGTACCTGAGCCGCACCCGATGTCCAGAATGCGTCCGCCCTTGGGGACGTGCTTCGCGATCTGCTCTTTGAACAGCATGAACCGTGAGGTCATTGCGTGACGGTCGCCGGTGTAGCCGGTAGCGCCGGTCTTTGCGTGGTATTCCTTGTAGTACTCTTCGAGCTTATTACTCATTGAAACCACCCCAAATGATCGAAGCGCTTTTCTAAAAACCCCGCAAGCGCTGTGACGGTTGTGCCGACTACCCAGCTCAGCGCTACGAGCGGTAGAAACGGCAACACGATTAAAAACGACGCAACTTTGCTCACAGCCCGGCCCCCTTCTTCGCTACGCACTGCTCAAGCCCCTTCGCGTAACCCGCCACAAACGCTGCGTACTGGACCGCGAAATCACGGTCCCACGAGTAGGCGAAATGTGGGCGGATACTCTGCAGGTACTTATAATCCTTAAACGCGGGATGGTCGCACCACAACCCGACAGCATCCCGTGCATACTTAGCAGCCGCTTCGTGCAGCTCTTTTTCGCTCATAGTCCAGCTTCCTTTCGGGCCGCGCAGTTTTCTACCCACATCTCTTCCACCGTGCGGCCGTTACGCGATAGCTTCTCGACGAACGCCGTAACGACGTGGCGGGTGTCTACCTGCTCGAACTCGATCTGACACGCGAGCATGAGGAGCTGGATCATATAGCGCCACAGCTTTCGTTTTGTGGGCCGCTGTCGAGGGCCGCAAGGGCACGTTCCCGTTCTACGCGTTTGCCTTCTTCAAACCCGGCCCGATACATGTTCAGCTCCGCGCCGGTCGGTCCTTTAGATCGAGGTGAAAACTTAGCGAGGTCATCCTGCCAGTAGGCGTGTGCCTTATGGTCGATTTCGTCGATCATTGACGGCTCCGGAGTTCTTTAATGCCCGCGATAACCTTCTCCGCTTCCTTCGCGGTGAGTGGGCGGCGGGACGATTGGTAAAGCATGTTTCCAAGGAACTTCTGGGCAGGGGTGCCGCCCGTGTCTTTGAAGAGGTCGCTGTGCTTACGGAGCATGAGAACCGATAACGTAATGCGATCATTCATATACACAGCATACACAGTTGATACACAGTGTGCAAGCACATACTTCAGCGCGTTGGTACGGGCGTGATTTTTGATTTCTCTCTGTATTTTGTCCTGTTCGCCGGGTCAGTGTAGAACCCATTTCGCTCGATGAACTGGATTACATACTCAAACGAGTTCCCCACGATAAACTCCGAGCTGCTCAGTGGCCTACCGGCATCCCGAACAAAGTTTTTCTTGAGGAAGCTCTCTAGATCGACCGGATTCGGGTGTTTATAGCACTGAATTGCCTTAATTTCCTGGCACCACGGTTTTCGGTATGTACCCAGACGCTCCTTGAGTCTCTGGGTAATGCCTACTTTAATCCCCCTTTCGAACTGGATAACGTAAAGGGCAGAACCACAGTAGTTTTCGTTTACCCTTGAAAAACAATGTCTATCGTAGACGCCTAGTAACCGTGCTTCATGCACAGTAATGACCTTGCTCATACACATATTTAACTATGTGCGTTATGTACTTGTCAAGTGGTGGTGACACATGCTACGTTGTATGTACGCAGTGTGACTGAACTGACAAACCTGCCTATACTGCGTCCGGTTTCACACTAATATGTACTTTACACATATTACACAGTGTACACATTGACACGGTTCGTTACTGCTTCGTACTATGTATGTAAGAGGTAGTAAATGAATTACACACGTATTGTACTGAATGCATTCCAGACCGCAGCCAAGACGATTGCGCTCTCCGCAGCCCTTATAGCAGCCCTTGCGGTCACCACCGCGCTTATCAGCGCCGAACCCCGGAACTACTCCGCTTCCATCGTCAAGGTCCTCAACTTCGAGGGTACCGGCGGCGGCACGGGTTGGATCGCTAAGTCAGGTGACCAGAACGTCATCGTCACGAATCACCACGTCTGCGAAGTCGCTAGAGGCGGCTATGCCCGCATCGAGGATGACCAAGGACAGCCGTATATCAAGCGCGTGCTCCGGTCGTCGTTCGAGCGGGACCTGTGCGTCCTAGAGGGCATCGAGGGGCGCGCTATGAAGCTCGCTAAGGCAGGGCCCAATCGTTTCGACACCGTTAATGTGTACGGCCACCCAGGACTCCGCCCCACCGCTCCGGCGACGGGTGCCTACACCGGTCCGGGTATTATTGGGCTCGGACTTCAGCCCGACGAGAACGGACAGTGTCCTGCCAGTGCGGAGCGGGTACCTACGATGTTCGGGGTGTTCTGCGTTCTCGACATCGAGATCGGTTACACCACGGTGCCGATCATGCCGGGTAACTCGGGCTCCCCTGTCACGAACGAAAATGGCGAGGTTGTCGGTGTGATGAACTCCGCCGATACGACGGGGAACCAGGGCATGTTCATCCCGCTTCCCTACGTCAAAGAGATCCTGGGTAACCAATGAGCGAGCTAGGTTTCGACAACGCTACCCTAGGCGTTCTTGCGATCATTACGGTGCTCGCGCTGCTCTTCACGTCGGCGCTGATCATCATGCTGATCTCGCTACTCAAGGACCTATTCGAATGAGTAACGAGCAACGTTGGGAGTGTGGCTACTGCGGGGATTGCTGGACCGAGCGCCTGATCCTCTGGGAGTCCGCACCCCAGCGTTGTCTCAAGTGTGGGGAGACGCAGCTCCTCAAGAAGCTCAAACCCGGAACAGGAAAGTCCGGCAACGTGTTCGGTTACCCCGACGCAGAGCCAAGGAAGGCAGCGAATGAGTACTTCGAAGACTAAAGACCTTCGCTCGATGGACGAGACCGTCGTTAACGAAGCTCTCACAAGGCAAGTCGCAACTGTAATGCTCTCTGGCGCATCTGTCGCCGACTGCGCAAAGCGCCTTACGCTCTCACCGAACGCGGTTCGCACCATTACTTCGTCTGCTAGGTACAAAGAGATCGTCGCGAAGACCGCAGAGGAAGAACTCGCCCCGGCGCTCGCGAAAGCAAAGGCCCAGCTCGCCCGGTTAAGCACTAAGGCCGTTGCTGCGATTGAACGTGCACTTGATGAGGGCTCTGCTCGTGACGCCTTACAGGCTGCGACGATCGTGCTTAAGTCGGTGGGCTTACACGAAGAGGAAAAGCAGCAGCAAGACACGCAGCTCACCATCATCATGCCGGGCGCTGCGGAGCCTAAGACTTACGAGGTGCCTAGTGAAACGCAAGAATGAAGTAACGGCTTTTACTCTCGGGGTCGGTATCACCGCAAAGGGCGTGGGTACTGTAGGTCCGATCGGTGTTGTGTCGCTTACAAAAATGAAAAGCCCAGGAAAGATCGGTAGCCCGGTTGACGACGAAAACACGGTCGGTCCTCCGACTCGCATACTGTTCGCCACAGCAGAAGCAGTCGACGCTCTAATCGCTGAGTTAAAGCCGGTAGCACGCAAGATGCGTGCTTTCGATCGGTCCCTCGTCAGTGCGGCGAGGAAGCTTAAAAAGCAAACCAAGTCTCAAGGAACGGAGATCATCATCGATGCCTCAAAGCTTAACCCCCCTGGACGTTCTGACAAGCGGCGGAAAATACCCGGAAAGAGAGCAAAGCGATGAATGCACTTCTAGCGTTCGGATTAAAGCTGCGGATCTCGCTGAACGAGTTAGCAAGCTGTGTGATTTTGTCGGTCACGTACCGGCTGTCTCGTCTGGTTTTCGAACTAGCGCGGTCAACGCGAAGGTTGGAGGTTCGTCACACTCGGCGCACCTCACAGGCGAAGCCGTCGACCTGTACGACAAAGACGGCTCGTTAGCCCGCAAGGTCACTGGCCACTTCCTAGCGCAGTTCGACTTATACGCCGAAGACCCCGCCGCGACGGGGGGGTGGCTGCACCTCACAACTCGTCGCCCACCTTCCGGGAGCAGGATATTTAAGCCATGAGCCGCAAGATTAAGTACGCACTCAAGACGAACTTCAATTATTCCCATGTTTCTATCGAGATCGAGTCCGTTGACGGTGACGTTATCGCGCCCGAGGAACTAGCCGACCTCCTCGCGTCAGCACTCGACGACTACTCCGAACTCGACCTTGGGTCGGAGGTCCATTGAAAGGCTACCTACAGCTCGACTTCTTCGTGCTCGGTAAGGAGTGGACCCTCCGCGTCCTATCCGAGAAGTATTTCAAGAAGAAGAACGGCAACGCCGCTGCGGCTGTCACTAAGGTGCACAAGCGCCGGATCGAACTGCGCCCGAAGTTCCTAGACCACGAGACTATCGTGCACGAGCTAGTCCACGCCTACCTCTATGAGCTGTGCATCCACAGCACGAACGAGATGTCGCTTAACGACCTAGAAGAAGTCTTCGCGGAACTCATGGCGAAGCGTGGCCGTGAGCTGCTCGACAAGGCGGAATGGGTTGCGGACGAGATAGCCGCCGCACTACAAAATAACGCAGCGCCCGGTTAGAGCATCGGATTGTGATTCCGAGGGTCGGGGGTTCAAGTCCCCTCGGTCACCCCATTATTTACCGAGAAAAACGCACTTTTCTAATTACTGGCCGGTTAGTGAATTGACCTCGAATTGGTTAGTTCCCTACCGGCCTTTAGCGTTTCTGGGGAACAGCCGATAAGCATTCGTGGTGCGCTGGTACCTGACTACAGAAAACTCGCAGTTAGTTATTAGGGGATGGCCTGGAAACAAGCGCCTCCCTATATCGGAGTACCGCGCGATTCGGCACGACGAAACGGAGCTTAAGAAGCTCGTACTGCGGCTCAATGCCCCCCTCGACGCAAAGACGAAGGTCGCTTTCAAGCACGCCTTCATTGACGAAAAACTCCTCGCTGACTATCTCGACTATCTCAAGGGGAAGATCCCTACGGAGTCCTCCGCCGTAACTGAACTGGCTTACCTGAAAGACTACTGCCTTGACTTCTTCGTCGGTGAGCTGAGCCTTCCTAACCCCCTACAGTGGCACGAAGTCCACGAAACGAAGTGGGCTAAGTTTCTCCTAAAGCACTCCTCGATCCGCGCGACGAAGACAAAACGGGACGTAGTGAACGCGTTGAATCGTTTCATGCCGTGGCTTCACAAGCGCTACCCCGACGTACCGGTGCTTAAGTTCGATCCGATCAGCCGGGCAAAATATGCTGAGGCCGAGGCCCGACGGGAGGGTAAACGCGTTTCACATTTCATCCCAGACGCCGACCTTAAAAGTATCCTTGATAACGCACCTTCGGACATTCGTGGGGCGCTCCATCTGTTAGCGCGTTATGGCCTGCGCCGCAACGAGTCAATCGGACTGCTACTCGACGATGTCAAAAAAGGTCACCTAGCAGTAGACCGCCAACGGGTGCTCAAGGAAGACGAGGTCAACGACAAGGGCAAGGTCATTCGTTCTAGGTTCGCCCCAACGAAAGGCCGCGAGAAGCGTAAGACGCCACACTGGTACGCGACCGCGGCGCAAGCCTATGACTGGATCGACAACGTGCTGGCGCACCCGATGCATCCCCGCACCTTTGCTGAGAAGTGGGACAAACTTATCAAAAAGTTGATTAGGAGCAAAACATTGACTGTAGCTTATAAGCTACATGATCTGCGCCACACTTTCATAACTAGAGCCGTTCGGGCTTACTCTCCTCGCGATGTGCAGCTCGCCGTGGGCCACAAGGACCTACGCATAACGATGAGCTACTTGCGCGACGACCGAGAGCTTGCCGACGAAGTGTGGAAGCCGACGGGCTAGCTAAGCCTAGCTCATGCTCTTCGGAATAACTCCGATACGCCCGTCATGACTAAACTCCTTTCACTACTCGTTGCTATTTCGTTCGTTGGTTGCGCCCATAAGCAGGTCTACAAAGACACTAATGCGTGGAATGAAGGCCCTGAGAAAAGCCTGCAGCTAGTCGTGAAGGGTGCTAAGTTCAAAGGCAAGAAAGTCGATCTGAATTACGCGATCAAGAACAACTACCCGTTCACTGTAGTAGTGCGTGAGGGCTCCGTAAGCCTCTCGGCGAACGGTGAGACGGGTTCCTCGAATGGCGGGCCCCGGCTTGAACTCCGCCCGGGTCAGATCGTCTCCCAGCGCGTGATTGTGCTTTTCGAGGAGAAGGTCGAAGGATCACTCAAACTCTCGCTCTCTACGGTTTACAGGGGTGAGGAGTACACGAAGGACGTAAGCGTATCCGGTGGGTCCATTGGCGTACAGCCGGGCATGGACCGTACGTCAGCTTCTACGATCGGATTCGGGCACGCCTCTACTGGCATCAAGGTCAAGGGTGCGCTGGACGGTGAAGCATTGCCCGGTGTCTCGGTAGACTTCGTACGCGACTAAATAAAAACCCCCAGGACTTTCGTCCCAGGGGCCTCAGTAGCCTCTGTATCTGACGTTTTATTGCCGGGTCTACTGAATCGTTCCGTTCGCGTTCACCGTAAAGTGACAGTTCGAACCGTCCGTCGTCGTGTAGTTTCCTGCAGTCAGTACCGAGAACCGCGTGTTATTGCCGTTCGCGTTGTCACTGAAGGATGCGAGCAAGGTACCGTTCGAGAGCTTGAGGATCACTTCGTCATAGATGCCCGGAGCGTCGCCGCACGGGTCGATGATCTGCACGATAGCGTCAGTCCCCGGAGCACCCGCAGCGCCGTCAGCGCCTGGCGTGCCGTTCTTCACGACGACGTTATCCGTTCCGCAGAGGATCGCAACGCCGCCGTTTGGGTAGAGCGAGGAAGGCGCGACTTCGATCGCGGTACAACCCGCGCCGTCGGAACCGGCTTCGCCCGTGTCTCCTTTGTCGCCCTTCTGACCCATGACGTACTCGGTGCGCTTACCGCACGCTACGCCGACCATTGCGAACACAAGAACGATGAGTACTGCTTTAAGCTTCATGCTTTCTCCGATTTCCAGTCAAAGTATTCCTGCACACACGCCGGGCAGAGAGCGTCGAGGCACGTCGCCTCCGTACACGTTCCAGAGCAAAACATAAGGTCAGGCTGCACCGTCGGGGGGGCGCGGAAACTGAGGCGGCGGGGTCTGCGAGTTTTTGAAATAAACGAGCGTACGCTGAATTTCTTGAAGTTCGTTAATGAGCTGCGAATTGTACTTAATAACTGCGTCGACATTCTTAGCCTCCGTACTCCTCAGCACTACCGCTAAGGCATATACAGAATTACATAGCAGCGATAATTTGGCCAGCTTTTTAATACATAGTTCCGTCAGTGTGTATTGTGTATACATATCAGAGAGATAGGAATTCAACCCATTCCTTAACGATACGGGATAGGCGGAACGCGGGATTGGCCCGCACCTTGGGCCGTCCACCGCGCCACTGACGAATGCGCTCGATTACTGCTCTCGGGTCCATGACGTCGATGAGTTCTCCAGGATGGTCTGCCGTTTCACCCACAGCGCCCATCCGAGACGATAGAAAAGGCGTTCCAACCGCGTTGGCTTCAGCGTGCACAATCCCAAACGTCTCAGGAAATACGGCGTTAAGGTGTAGCACGCAAAGAGCCGATCGGACATGTGCCACAACATCTTTGTGCGGAAGCGATCCCAGGTTGATAACATTCTTTTGCTCCGTTTTGTGGTCGGCGAAATAGCCGGGATTTGCGATGTAAAGCCTCATGTCTTTCAGGTCGTCGAAATTCTGAAACTGCTCGAACACCTTCAGCGTGTGCTCAAGCCCCTTGTGTGGCGAACTGAAGAAAACAAGCTTATTTACGTCGTATTTTGTGTCATTTGGTGCGAGGTCGTCGTCGATCGGGTTGTAAATACGGCGCGACGGGATCGAGAGGTGACCGCATCCGAGCTGCCTCATGGCGTCGTACATCTGCGACTTGTGCCACTCGCTCACGACGACGGGCACGGTCTGCGTATCGACGAGCGCTTTGAAGCCCTCAGCCCACGCCGGCCCGCTAAAGATGTCGTGGCACCACAGATAGAGCTTCGCGTTCGGGAACTGCTTGCGCGCTTGGTAGAGCGCCATCGGAGCCCGGAGCACGATGACGTGGGTCGGAGTGAAACTGTACGACGTACCGAACCGCGTGTAATGCTCACCGTCTTCGGTGCGGTTATGCTGGCGAACCGTGACGGGAATGCCCTTAGCGCGCAACCCCTCCGCAACACGGATTACAGTGCCTTCGGTGCCCCCTAACGGCTCGGTAGCTAGTACCTGCGGGTCATAGGGCTTAGGACAGCACGGATCGACGAACAGTACTCGCATGGCGCACCTCTACATACATGGTAGAGATTCGCGACGTACTGTGTCAATGTGTACGCTGTGTAATTACTTCTTGCGCGGGTCGTATCCGTCTTCGACACGCTTGAGCCGCTCGAGCAGTGCGGAGAGCTGATCAGGATTGAGGTCGGGCGGCAGTGGGAGGATCACGGGCTTACCGTTGATCGTGAGCGTGATTGAGATGCTAGAGGCTTGGCGCATTGGGTACACCTTAAGCTCTGACGCCGCCGTTCTAACAGCGTCGGCCGCGCCTTCGATATTGCGCGCCTTGCGGTCCGTTTGGTACCTCTTTAGGTTCTTTGAATCTCCCACAATAAGAGCCCCCAGCTCGTTTGCCGGGATAATCATGTTAACTAGCTTACCCTCTCCCCGACTCCCCTTTATGTAACGTCCAACGCCATGCTCGGCGAGTAGCTCAAGAGACGCCACGATGTCGACGCGCTTGTGCCCGAAATTCTTTTTCTTGTAGAACGCCTGCTCGATACTGCGAACAGCCGCGGAAGAATGCGTCTTACTGACTGAGCTGAAGTGCTCAGCGATGGCGAGGAGGGTCGGGTTACTGCGCGCTAACGTCCTGATGCGTTCGATATCCATACCGCTACAATTAGCACCGTATGTATTAACTATCAACTGTGTTCGTTAGGACATAGTTAATTCTATTTAAAAAACTCATCCAGAGTGACATCGAGGCAATCTGCCACAGCATTGTTTAACCGGTCTGACGGTTGGTGAGTGCCGTGAGATGGAAAGTCTTTCCCTAACGCCTGAATTACATCGATTACTTTATGCTTAAGCGCAGACTCGGGGGTGATGTAATACCCCCCTTGACGCTCGGAGACAACAATTCCTGCACGAACTAGTTGACCGAGCGTGCGGTGCAAAGAGTCCTTCGGCGCGCCCACCATATTACATATATCCTCACAGGTCGTAATAAGGCGGTCATCAGTACAGTCGCCGAGAATATGGAGCGCCCTCAAATACTGTAACGCGTTTAGGGCGTGCAAAATGCGCGCAGGAAACAGCAAGCGTCCTTGAAGCTTCATACGTACTCCTTCCGGTCGATGACATCATCACAACCGCACTCAGGACACTCCGAGATCGTACAGTCGGCAGGATCTTCGTAGCTTTCCGTGTCTTCCCACCCGCAGCCAACGCCATTTGCATTACAGACGGTAAAGAAGACCAAGGTTTCGTTATTATCAAAGTACATTGCTGTGTATTTTACTGCATTAGACATACATACACATTAGCATGATTGCATATGTAAGCAAGCATATTTTGACAATTCGAGTCATGCAAAGGGGACGCCCGCCCTGCGATACACAAGACGCAGTAAACGGGACTCGTTGTCACCCCAAAACGTGCCAAACTCACTAGACGTGCCCGGGTTAAGCGTAAATCGGTAATACCGCTCACCATCAACAATCGATACCTCGCGACGTAGTGTGTGAGTTCCGATCTGTGCACTGGACACTTCCCCTACACACGACGCAAGCAGCCCGCCGTACCGAAACCTACTCATGATCACACCCTTTCGGTGAAGACGTTTTATTCGTAAAGGAATTGTGACAATCTTTACATTGTTCGTTAATCACCGTGTTAGGCGCAAAAGGCAGTTCTAACTGTTCCATGGTATTCCTTACTTCGAGAGGTAGAAGTTAGCCTGCACGAGGTATCCCGGGCAGTCGTAGTTAACGAGTTCGACGATGGTGCCTGAGGCGAGGTACGTGTTCGGCCCGACACCTCCCGAGCAGTATTGCAGGGAAAGCACGGTTAGGTTGATCCCATTTGC
>ERZ869925.137-NODE-137-length-45374-cov-14.513030_pt1 | contig 45374 bp, 77 predicted proteins | sample MGYA00579311_ERZ869925 | MGnify/ENA primary metagenome ERZ869925 (study PRJEB32216, sample SAMN09231817) | wastewater metagenome | place: USA: Maryland | collected 2016-07-30 | study: EMG produced TPA metagenomics assembly of the PRJNA472060 data set (Reclaimed...
TGGAACTCACTTGAAAAAGATGTTATAGGCAAAATAAAAGAAGGGGATATAGTAACTCTTACTGATGATTTTGGCAATAAGATTTTTGAAATGCAAGGAGGTGGTTTTTTAAATGTTGCCCTTGCGGATTTGAAGATTCAAGATAAAAGTAAAGTTGTTGAAGGTTCTGCTTTCGCATCTTATCAGGGATTGAAAGGTGGATTATATGTCAGAGAAGATGGGAGTATGGATGTTGGGGATTTTGAAAGAACATTTTACCTTAAAATCTACACTAACAACTTACTGAAAGCATCCTTGAAACTAAAGAAGTCATTTACAGAATTAGCTACGGAAAAAATCATTAAATCATTAGCGGGTGGGAAGAAAAAATAAAAATGAAACTTGCAGATAACTTACGGCTTGGCGCTATACACCTTCGCCAATCCAACAAGACGTTGTAGATAACACGAAAAAAGATGATCAGATTACAAAAGTCATCCGATAGAAAAGCGCGTCAGCGGCATTGGATATAATTGCTCGTAACGACCAAAACACATAAACACAGGACAATGATAACCCAGCACACCCACCCATACGGCTCAACCGCCGAAGCATTAACGAGCGAACACGGGCTTAAAAGAGGTGGTAAATATGTAGTAGACGGATGGCACGGAGATAGAGTGATCGTACTCATCGACGGGCAGAAAAGATGGTTTAAAGCCTCCAATTTCCAATGACCAAAGAAGAAATAGAACTCCGTGCAAGGCTTAGCTTACTCGCTTGTCGCCGCGCCGTCCGGCCTTCCCTTGAGGACGCTACCGAGATGGCCGAGATATTTGAAGAACTATACAAACTAACAGGGGATAAAGAATACAAGTTGTTTCCTGAAAAACATGAAAAACGTGAACGATAAACACAAGGTCTTACAGTACTTAATCCTTTGCCAACTTCAAATCTTTACCACAGAAGATTTAGATTTAAGTGACGCTAAAGAAGTAAAGAGATTGTCTGAGAGATTAGTCCACGCGATTTGCCGCGCTCAGACAAAGAATATCAACGCCCTTTGGAAAGGAGCGGAGGAGAATGTCAAAGAACTTATCACTGAGTATGAAAATCCGGTTTACGAACTTTCGCGCCTCCCGATTGAGAAACTTTCCGCCGCCGCCAACCTGCTCAAAGCATTGGCTGATGACGAGTTAAAGATAGAACAAATGTGATTAAAAGTCAAGTAAATTAACTATATTTTAATTGACATTTGGTTAGGAATGTGTTACATTTGTAGGAAAAATCAAGCAATGAACGAAATACACGGAAACACCCTCCAATATTGGAGAAAAAACGCGGAAGAGGACTACGAGACAACACCCATAAGCGTGTTAAAGTACATAACTGTATTAGAAGAAGTCATACAACGGGCAACGGTGGCAAAAAATTAATGTTTCCGCCGACGTTATAATAACGCTCGTCTTTTCTGACCGCGAGCCGGAAATCAGGATTTTCACCCCCGACCGCATAACCACAGGACAAGAAGGTGAGGAATAAAACCAAACTTAAATCATAAAGCTATGAGTGAAAAAACAATGACAAATACGGATGTAGTAAAAAAACTTATTGGCAATGTGCAACCCTATGGCGCATCTCATATTGATGAACAAAGGTTTGAAAACCTAAAAGCGATGTGTGAACTTGTAGGAGATTTAATTGAAGAAATCAAGGATGCCGCAAAATCTAAAGAAAGGCACGAGTATTCAATGAAAGAAATGGGACTATATGCCTATAAATTTTTGTCGCAACTTGAAACAGAGGTTGGCTTTTAAGTTTGCTATTAACTTGTATATATGAACAGAACCCCGCTAAATAGAAGGTCGAAACCAATGAAGCGCACGAAGTTGAAACCCGTGTCGAGGAAACGCGCAGATCGGCTAAAGACATACTCAGAACTTAGAAAGGAGTTTCTGAAAGGGAAGATTTGTCCGGTAACGGGGAAACAGGCAACGGAAATACACCATACCAACGGAAGGGAAAACGAAAGGTTGAATGATGTAGTGTTTTGGCTTGCGGTGTCGCGGGAAGGTCACAATTGGATTCACGCTAATCCTAAAGAGGCAAGGGAGGCAGGATGGCTTATATAACCATTGAGATAAAACCCGTTTCGGTTAATGAAGTGTACACGGGCCGGAGATTTTTAACGCCTAAAGGTAAGCAGTATAAAAAGACTCTTGCGTGGATGATACCAAAGGTAAGGATACCAGACGGGAAACTACACGTAAAGTATAGGTTTTACTTTAGCAGCGCCGGAAGTGACGCGGCAAACGCGGAAAAAGCATTTACAGACTCATTAGCGGAGAAAAACGGGTTCAACGACAACAGGATATACAAGATCGAGATGGAGAAGTTTGTCGTGCCAAAAGGCAAAGAAAAAGTGGAGTTTGAGATACTCCCATACGTATAGGAATCTATAAACAATAAAGTTATGAGTGAAGAAAAACAAAAACGGCTTTTTTGCCAAACCGCTGTTACCTGCTGGGCGGTTTATCAGTAGGAACTTTAAATTAAAAAACAAATGCAAACACAAATTTTAATCGGACTATTTATCTGCCATTTTTTAGCAGATTACACACATTTATCAACTGCTTGGATGCTTAATGCAAAGCGACTTGGAAAGCCATTATTTCCAATATTTATTCACGCTGCAATGCACACTATGTTAATGTCGCTTGTTTTGGGTTGGTTTATTGGCTTTACAAACGATTGGGCTTACTTAGTAATATTCCAATGGGTAACACACTTTCTAATTGATGTATGGAAAGGTAGAATGAATGGTTGGTTTCCCTCACTACAATCACCTGCTAATAAATGGCATTGGATTGTGTTTGGATTTGACCAATTACTTCACGCTTTAGTTATTATCGGAATGTCGTTATATGCAGTATCGTAGCCTTGCAGGTAACGTATGGTGCTTTGCGAAGGCGGGGCTTAGAAGAACAAATGTTGAATTAACCACAAAAGATAATTAGATGCAGAAAGTTGAAAATATAGACGAAACCCCCGCTTTTGCAAAGCACGTGTTACCAGCAGTGCCTTCTTCGGAGGTTTATTTAGAAGATTGTGTAAAGGCATTAAAACGCTATGCAGATAACCATTTTGATTTGGCAATAGTTGACCCGCCTTATGGTATTGGCTTTTCGTCAAAAAAACAAAGCAACTTTGGCAAAGGTGGAATAAATCACGAATACAAAGGATGGGATGAAGAAATACCAAAAGCCGAATATTGGGAGCAGTTGTTTAGGGTATCTAAAAATCAAATTGTGTGGGGTGCAAATTATATGACTGATTATTTAAAGCCTTCAAGATGCTGGATAAGTTGGTATAAAATGCAAGAATTTAGCACAAATGAATTTGAATTGGCTTGGACTTCTTTTGATGAAACCTGTAAGCAATTTAATTTAAGCAGAGTTCAAGCCTATGCAGGAAGTAATAAAATACACCCAACCGAAAAGCCTATAAAACTTTATGATTGGTGCTTAAATAAATTTGCGAAAGAAGGCGATTTGATTTTAGACACCCATTTAGGAAGTGGAAGTAGTAGGATTGCAGCGTATAAAGGCGGGTTCAACTTTGTAGGATTTGAAATAGACCAAGAATATTTTGATAAACAAGAAAAGCGTTTTAATGACTTTAAATCACAACTGCGGTTGTTTTAGCGGTGTCGGTTCTGGCATTGCTGGTAACGGTTCTCGGCTTGGCGAAGTTGGGGATTTTGAAAACGAAACGCTCAAATTATTACTAAACTTAAATTGAAATACAGATGTTGAATTTACCACCGAACCCCCAATTTTGCCAAGCCGATGTTGTGTGCAGTACGGTTTTAGAAGTGAACCGTATCTACAATGAGAGCAATTTGGAAACAATGAAGCGTATGCCAAACAATTACGTTGATTTAACAGTTACTTCTCCACCTTATGATAATTTAAGAGATTACAAAGGTTACAGTTTCCCATTTGAGGAAATAGCCAAAGAACTTTATAGAGTAACAAAAGAAGGTGGCGTTTTAGTTTGGGTTGTAGGCGATGCTGTAATTGATGGTGGAGAAAGCGGAACAAGTTTTAGACAGGCTTTATACTTTCAGCAAATTGGTTTTTTAATACACGATACAATGATATACGAAAAGAATGGAGCTGCTTATCCTGCAAATGATAAAAGCAACCGATACAGCCAAGTATTTGAGTATATGTTTATATTAAGCAAGGGAAAACCGAAAACATACAACTTGCTTAAAGATAGAAAAAACAGATGGGCAGGAGCAACAAACTTTGGAACACCAAGTACAAGAAAAACAAATGGAGAAACTGGGAAAAGTGAAGCCTTTGTTGTTTCAGAATTTGGGTATAGAAACAATATTTGGAAGTATAATAATGGTGCAGGATATTCAAGTAAAGATGAAATTGCTTTTGAACACCCTGCAATATTCCCTGAAGAACTTGCACAGGATCACATTATAACTTGGAGCAATGAAGGTGATATTGTTTATGACTGCTTTGGCGGTAGTGGCACAACGGCTAAAATGGCTCACAAATGGAAACGTAATTGGATATTGTCAGAAATAAGTAGCGAATATGTCCAAATTGCTGAAAAACGAATTGCACCTTACTTGGCACAAACTTCATTGTTTTGATGTCAGGTAGTATTGCACACAACGATTGGTGGTATGGTTAGTTGGGGATTAGATACCGATAACCTATCAAAATAGTAGAAATTTAATAAATTGATATAATGATGAATAATGCAGAAAAACCCCAATTAACTATACCACGTGTTATCGGCTGCCTTTCTATTCTTGTCGGATGCGAGGAAAGCCAAGCGGTTTGTATTGAATTACGAAAATTAGGACACGATGCGTTTAGTTGTGATTTACAAGAATGTAGCGGAGGACACCACGAATGGCACTTACAGATGGATATATTTGAAGCAATAAAACTTAAAAACTGGGATGCTGCAATATTTTTTCCGACTTGCACATACTTAACTATAAGTGCGAATAAATGGTATAAAGACCAGCCACCACGTAAAAGTGGAACTTTAGTAGGCGAAGAAAGAAGAAACGCTAGGATTGAAGCAATTAAGTTTTTTATGGACTTGTATAATTGCGGAATACCAAAAATTGCTATTGAAAACCCTATTGGCGTAATGAGTAGCGAATTTAGAAAGCCTGACCAGGTATTACAACCATGGATGTTTGGGCATGGCGAAACCAAAGCGACTTGTTTATGGTTGCAAAACTTACCGAAATTAAAGCCTACGGATATAGTAGAAGGTAGGGAACAAAGATTGCACCGATTACCAAAAACAAAAGATAGGGCTAAATTAAGGAGCAAAACTTATCCAGGTATCGCAAAGGCAATGGCGATGCAGTGGTTTTCTTAGGTTGCCGATAACTATTGTATAACCGACACCAACCTTTTAACTAACTGAAACACAATGAGCGAAATCAAAACAATAACATACAGCAACCATTTTTATTTTAATGGTGCAAGGTTGGCATTTAGGAAGAAACTTTTATTCGACATCACAACAACACCAAGATACATTCATTACAACGGTAGTTATTGGTTGGTAAATCGCAAGCAATTGACTATCTTAGCAGCAAAGAAATTAATAAAACATGAATCTATTACGATTGATTGCTCGATGTTGCAAATGTATGAGCATTGCCATCTTGACGAGTGCTTTAATCTTAATTAGCGGGTGCAAAACAAGTGAATATAAACAATTTAAAAAGACAACGGAATGTCGAAGATAACGGAATATGATAACGAAGGCAATTTATCAATCGTAAGAACAAACCTTATGAATCAAGAGGGTTATGCTGGATATTGCGGTAATTCTTGGAATGAGCAAAGTAAAAAAGGTTGCGATATGCCACGAACAAAATGGGATGCTGAATTAAATCAGTTTAAATGTCCTAAATGCGGATGGGTTTCTCAATTCCCATCTGATTTCATAGATAGATACAAGGCAAAATGGAACAAATAATTTTAACCCCTAACCCCCAATAACATGCCAAAAGATTTAAGACTACCACTAAAAAAGCAATGGTTTGAAATGACCAAAGCTGGTATTAAAACAGAGGATTATAGAAGTATAAATGAGTATTGGCATAGGCGTTTATTTACAAAGGATAGCATTGAACACATGGAAGAATGTTATAATAATCATGGAGGCTGTATTCATGTAAACGATTTAGACTTCAAACCATTCACCACAACAACATTAACACTTGGCTACCCATCAGCAACCGACACCGACAAGATTATTACCTTTGAACACTTAGGTATTGAAATTGGCTACGGTAAACAAGAATGGGGCGCAGAACCTAACAAACTTTATTTTATTATTAAACACGGTAAACTTTTATAACATGCCAAACACAGAAAAACAATTGACAGCGGTAATGCAAATAGAACAATGCTTTGACAAGTTGCAAATGTGGCTTACTGGCGACCATAAAGCTGTTCAATATAACCTAGAAGATTTTGCAAAAGATATTAAAATTGCTAAAGCCACCGAACGCCAACAGCATGAATCAACTTTTCACGCTGGATTTTTCATAGAGGAATGGGATAAATCTAAAGAGGATAAATTTGAAACTTATTACAACGAAACCTTTAACCCCAATAAATAAAAAATGAAACTACATTTAATCAGAACAGACAAAACAGAAATCAGCACCATTGGCGAACTAACAGTTGATGGTATTTTTCAATGCTTTATTTTAGAAGATAAAGACAGAGGGCTTGACCAATCAATGCCAATATCAGTGATTAAAGAACACAAAGTATTTGGCAAAACTGCAATTCCTAAAGGAACGTATGACGTTGTAATATCATGGAGCAACAGATTTAAAATGTATTTACCTTTAATTATCAACGTGCCAGGATTTGAGGGAGTGCGCATTCATTCGGGCAATGTTGCTGAAGATACCGAGGGCTGTTTATTAACTGGCAATGCACGTACAAAAGACAAAGTGCTTGATTCGCGCAATGCTTTTAAGGCCTTATTTGCCAAATTAAAAGCATTTGAAAAAACTGAAAAGATTACGATCACAATTGAATAATTTTTAACCCAATAAAAAAACAAAATGAAAAACAACAGATTTAAACAAACAGTAGCAGCATTTATCGCTGCAATGTCAATGGTCGCAGTACCACAACAAGCTAAAGCAGCAGAAAGCCCAATTCAAAATGAAGTTTCGGGAGCAAACAAACAAGCCACAATTAAAAGAGAGGAACGTAAACAAGGTATTTCAGTAAGCCAAGTAGGAGGCGGATTAGATTTTAACCATGTAAGAATGATGGATAAACCTAATCCTATTTACATTCCTTACTACCACCCAAAACAAACTTACAGAGCGCAAGTAAGAAAAGCTAACAAAAGAAGAAAATGAAATTAAATCGTGGAATATTAGGATTCTTTGCAATGGCATTGATGATGTCGGGAACTCCCACATTAGGCAGCGCAAAGATTGTAAGCCCTCCGCAATTTGGAAGTGGCAACGGAGCGGGTGAATTTCATTGGTATTCATCGCCAATTTATATCCCTTACAAACATATTAAACAAACTTATCGCAGCCAACAAATAGCAGCAAAACAAAGAAGAAAACAACGTTAAATAATTTAAAACAAACAAAATGAAAAAACCTAAAAAAATCATCTCATTTCTTGCATTGATATTCTTTGCAATGTTCTTAACAGTTGGTATTCCTCAAAACATTATTGAGCCAACATGGTACTCTATATGGTGTATTAAAGGCAACAAGGCTATCTTAATTGGCATTGGCTCATTGGTAGTGATATTCGCTATTATAGCGCAAATTAGAAATGAATGGAATAGACCAAAAGGAGGTAAAAATGTTAACTAAAGCCCGCTTAGACCAATACATTAAGGATAACGAATTAGTGCCGATTGGTACGGAGTTGATAACTGTTCAAGGAGGGGTGGGCAAAGTCATAAGCAACACATACGGACGTTCATCTGTTTATTTGTGCGAGTTTGTAAATGGCCCGCAATTGAGTTATACTAAAGAGTTTAAGTATATCGAAGACAATATTCACACCTCCCTTATCGACCCCACCCCCTCAACGGTTGAAAGTCCGTTTAGCAAGGAAATGCTGCAAATAATTATGAATGATGCTAAATACACTACAAAAGAATTTCCACATGGGGAAACACAAATCAGATATGATATTATTTCTATTTGCACCCACCTCTTAACCAACGCTAATGAGTTTCCTAAGATGATGGAAGTGTGTTTAAGCGAAAGCGCAAACCATTGGGACGGAATGAAAGTTTTCGGCTTTGCTGATGGTGTTTACTTGGTAAAATCGGGATTAGATGATAGTATGTATATTGGCTACAAACACGCCCGCCCAATCGAACAAAAGCCAAAAGAGTTGAAGGATGTTAAGGCTGATGAATATGTGTGGTGTGTAAAAAATAACAGCATGGGTAGTTTTGGTGAAAAAATACAAGTTACCAAAGTAGAAAATGACCTTATTTACTTAGATGTTGTTTCTAGGGTTCAATGGATTGGCAAGAATAATTTAATGTTTCAAGCATATCCACCAACCTCCGCCCAAATCACAGCAGCCGAAGAAGCCGCAATTAATGAAGTTAAACAGGGGTTTGATAAGGCAAGGAAGGAGGTAGAGCATGGATAGCCTAGAAGCCACAAAAGTAATGGACAATTTTAAGTCTGCATTGTCGCAAATACAGAATGATGCAAGTATGTATAAGCATTGTAAAATTCGCAATGAGCGACTAGAGAATGACGTAAAAGAGCTAAAGCAAAAACTAACTGAATTAAACATGTTTAAATACCATTTCAATAAACTTGCGGCCGCTTCAAATGTTGCTATCTGTGGTCAATGTGATGGGCGTGGTGGCTTTGATTATGACGATGGTCATGGGGGCGGTGGAAGTGAGCCTTGTGTTGCTTGTGATGGCAGTGGTATAGTTGATAAAAAGGAGGCAACCAATGGTTAAATTCCTTTTCAACCCCTCCGTCATGACATTCACAACAACCGTTCCCGATATGAAGCCATCAACTGGAATCCAAAAGATTTGCGGTTTTACTAGAGGTTTATCCTTCCACCAAGTCGATTACTTCCCTTATTGGCACATAAGTAATTCTATTGTGCTGGGGTGTAATAGGAGCGAGAATGAAGATACTGTTAGGCTTTGGGCTTATGGGTATGTTGATGGTAAGCATTTTCAAGAATTGATAGGATATTATAATGTTGGTGCTAAATTATATATTGTCGAAACTTGGAATCACCAAAGAGGTATGGCATCAGTTGATATTTATAATAGGCTTGGTACTATTATTGGCTTTAAAGAAGTGCCTATTGATAACAAAACACTCCCCGTTGGATGGCTCCTCAATCCCTATGCCGAAATAGACAATACAAACAATAAAACACCATTCCATTGCGAGGTTGAGGATTTGAGGGTTAATGGGAGGGAGATTAAATAACTTAATACAGTTAAAAAGAAATGCAATCGTGATTGGGCTATATCAATGTTAAGGATTCAAATAGGAATTTAATCCCTAACTTTACACCAAAAAAGCAACATGAAAAAACACGATAAAATAGTATTAGCAAGCAGAATTATCAAAGGGGTAACTGCAACCGTTGGTGCGGATTTGATTACAAGCGGTGCAAACAAGTATTTAATACTTACAGTACTTGCTTTAGGCGCAATATCTAACGAGGTGCTAAGTTACTACAAGGAAAAGGAATATAAATCAGTTAAATCTAATCAAAATGAGCAACCCGAATCCAACGTCTAACGGCTCAATACACATTGAGATTTATGGCGGGTGTTGATGCACCTTTGACTTGTTGAAAACTTTTATTTAAAAATAGTTGTAAGTATCAAACTTAATACTTATCTTTGTCGGGTAATAAATAAAAATATATAACTATGAAAGTGCATCATACAACCATTATAAAAGAATTAGGAAACTGCCTTATATGTGGAAATCCTATACTAAAACTTTGGAAAGATAAAGAGGAAAAAAACGGACAAAGCGAAGTTTATACTGAAAAAGAAAAAGGATTTGTTCATTATGCTTGCACTGGTGGTAAATCTCTGAAACAATTGAACGATGAAAGAAAATGAATACAGTTTAATTGAGGCAAGTAAAGCCCGATTTAGGCATATAAAAAAAGACACTAATAATTGTGATACTATTTGTGGCAAAAAATTTAGAGGGTTTACATTTCTTGTGGGGTTTTTAAAAGTAGAAAAACAACAAATTGTTTTAGACACTACAATACAAGATAAATACGCACTTGGCTGGTATTGCAAAAAATGTTTGGAAATATTTAATAAAAGATATAATAAATAAATAACATGCTCATAGAAACCAACAACCTAGTAACGATTGATGAGTACGCTCGCATGATTAAATTATCAAATAGCGCAGTAAGAAAGCAAATCAAAGAAGATAGATTAATTTGCGTTCAAGTTTCAATCCATAAGTATATTGATATTAAGAATTGTAAACCCATCGACAAAACCAAACCATTTAATAAATAAAACTATGAAAAATTCAGAACAACCAGCGTTCCCAATGGCTCCTGCTATAATGGGATTAACCAAAAGAGAACAAGCGTGTATTACAATGCGCATCCCACTAACAGATGACCCCGAATTGAACAAGTTAATTGAAATTGCACAGCGTAGAGATATTGCTCAATCGGCTATGCAAGGAATGTTATCAGCTTGTAGAGGATACGATAACAATGGTTTAGATAACCTTGCAAAGTGTGCTGTTTCGGCAGCCGATTCATTACTAACCGAACTTGATAAAACTAAATAAGACTATGAAAACAGAAGAAATAGAAATGGATATGCCAACTCCATGCCAAAGATGTGGCAATATATTTGAATTAAACGATGGGCGCGCATCTGAAAAATGGGATCCTAATACAATTATTTGCGATAGTTGCGATAGTGAAGAAGAAGATGAAATTCAATTAGACGATGAAATAGAGGAATTAAAAACAGACATTGAAGATGCTAAAATAACAATAAAAGATAATACGGAAAGATTATTAAGTTTGGGTGTTAAAATCACCACCACCCAACCCCAACCAACGATGTCGGCAGAAAAACAAATGATAGATTTTTCATGGTGGCTTGTAAAAAACATAGGGAGGTTTTCAGACGATATGCAAGCTCATTACAATGGAGAATATCTTAATATATGGAGGAAATCAGAATCTTTAGAGTTGAACGCTATTGCCTCGTTCACCCCGCCAAGAACCGAGCAAGAGGAAGCGGATAGGATATTTCACGCACTTGGTCATCATAAGTCAATTGCTGTTACTGAATACACCATTCAATCCCTCCAGCTTCGCGGCCTATCTACTGAATTTGAGGAAAAAGTATTAACGATTTTAAAAGGGATGTGATTATGAGAGTGACAATCCTACAAACAGCCGATAAAAAAATGGTACATCACTTTGGAACAACAAAGTATAGTGGCTGTCAATGTTTTGGCGACTGTTATTGTAAAGAAGATTTTAAACCAACTCGATTTAGCTACTTTACTGTTGTTCGTAGAATTGGAACTAAGAAACAGAAAACAACAATACACCCAACACTTTGCTCGGCAAATGAAAGATGGGATTTTATCAATACTTTAACCCTTAACCCCACAATAAAATGAAAACAAGAACTTTAGCCTATATTGGCTTTTTTATGATGATTAGCGGGTATGTTTTTGCAATTGCTGAAACAGTTTACTTTGGTTGCAACTGGCATCCGCAAAGCAGAAAAGAATTAATTGCTGATAGCATTGCACTAATTGTTAGCGGTAGCGGTTGCACAATACTTATTACTTGTATTTTTACTGAATTTATGCGTAGAGTTAACGAACTTTTTAAAGACCTATAACCCAATGGACGAACTCGACAACAAGGCACTAAACGCCACAGAAACCCGCAATAAAAGAGGCTATCAAATAGCGATAATACTTTTACTTTTAGCGATGATATTAACCGCAAACTATGTATGCAATAAGGTTAAGATGGTTGAGCCAACCAACTACAAGCAAAAGTACGAACTGCTAAAAACAGCAATTGGCATAAGCGATAAACAACACGCCTGGAAACAAGCTCAATTTGAAAAGGAAACTGCTATTCGTGATAAACAAGATAGAGAACAACAAGCCCAAATTGTTGCATTACAGGAACGTTCTAACATCGCAATGGCTAAGTATAACAAAGTGGTGGAACAATTAAAGCAAACAGCCCCTATTGATTGTCAAAAGTATATTGCTCAAGTTGATAGCAGTTGTAAAAATGTAATCGCTGTAAAAGATAGCACAATTGAAGCGAGCAAGGCAAGGAATGACAGTTTAAAAATGGATCTGATGAAAACACTAGGATTTGTCAAAGTTCAGAATGATAAGATTCAAACCGATTCAACACATAAGGCTGAATTGAATAGGCATATATTTGTGCTGAATAGTGAGATTGAACAGTTGACTAAATCCAACAAACGTGCTAAATTTTGGGGCAAAGTAGCCATCGGTGCTGCTGTGGCTTGGACTGGGTTTGTGATGTATGTAACAATAAGTAAGTAATAATTTAATAAATAAACTATGGAAATAACTAAACATTGGGCTTACCGATTAAAAAAAGAAGATGTAGTTCTCGCCAACATAAGGCATGAAAGCGAGGGCTCTTTAAATAGAAATAATGTTGCTGTGATTGTGATTTCAGTAAAAGATAATTTTATTGAATGTTCAGAAAAAACAACGGGAGAAATTCACGCTATTTCCTTTTGCGAATTGTCCAAATACGACTACAATCAGTTTTTTAACACTATTGAAATAAAAATAGATAGGGCAACGCTACCAAAAGACAAGCAAAAAATAGCATTTCAAGACAATGATGAGCATTGGCATGAAGGAGAATTTAGCAGTGGTGATGATTTATTTGTAACAACTGACAATAAAGCATACATTGTTGGAGATATAGTGTGTTGGTGCGATATATTAGATATTAAATATGTTGCAATAAAGAAGTGATATGGAAAATCAACCATACATACCTACTCCAATAAAAGATGTCCCTGTTGGCGCTGCGTACAAGTATAGAAAAGATGATATAGGCGTATTTACAATACTTGCACGCGATGAAATATGCTTAGATATAAAAAGGCATTGCGGGAGAACGAGTACAGTGCTAAATGATGATACAAAAGTTTACTTAATAAATTAACCCCTAACCCCATGACCTTAACCCCAAATTTCCTCCCAGTAGGGAGTTTAGTTTACTATAACATTGAGTCCATTGAACACCCCGAATGGACGCCAACTGCCTTAGATGCTGTTGATTTACAATGGCTCGATGGCGACCCCGAAGAATTTAACATTGCTCATAAACCAATTCCACTCACTCCCGAAATATTAACGGAGTGGTGCGGATTTGAGAAAAAGGGCAATGATGAATTTATATTTATAGATAATGAATCAAGAATGATTTTAGAGTTTACTGAACTTTATAAACAAGGAGGCAGAGGTGTATTTTATTCTAATTATCCCGATTTAAACCCTCATACTTGTATTGCTTACGTTGAATTTTTACACCAACTCCAGCACTTATATTCGGCATTAACCCAAACAGTATTGCCAATTACAATTAAATAACTACCTTTACCGTTCATAGTTTATTATTTATTTCACTCACTAGCCCTCTTTATTGGGGGCTATTGGGTTTTAAGACGGCTAAGTATTGAATTTATCTTTTATATCCTCCCACCAAATAACCAATATTGCCCCAAATGCTCCCAATGCTTTGCTTAATTGTCTGTGATAGTAATATAATACCAATGATACACCAATAGCCGCTAAAACAACTGTTATAATTGTTTTTAGGTTTATTAGGTCGTTATTTGACATCATGCTTTTTGCCTACTTTCCAAGATGCCCAAATTGAGAAACCTAAAGCTCCTATTTTTAATAGTTGGTATGTTCCATCGGTTATTTGAGTAAATGTCATGTGTGCGAATAAATCTGTTACCCACACCCCTGCTTGAATTATTATACTTGCAAAAAGCAATGCTATATTGTTATTGTGGTTATCCGTTGGCATCATAAAATCTTATTTAGTTATTTTTGTTGGTGCTAGTTCATCTTCCCATGAATTGTCGATTGTTGTTTGCATGTTGTATAATTTTATAAAGTGATTAATCTTGCTATTCCGTAAATTGTTAGCGTGCCATCGCCTGTGCTGTTTGGTTGGTCTAATTCGACAAGCAAACCCTCGTTTGATTTCATATTTGTTTCTGTTGATGCCGCGAATGTATTTGAATCAATTAGTTTTCCAAATCTACTAGCTACTGCTAAAACATTAGCATTGTCCGTAAATTGTGGCTTACTCGTTCCATTTGTTTTTAAATTTATAGCAGCAGCAGTGTCATACGGTACCGTTCCAACCAAATTAGCCGAAGCGCTTATAACCTCCCATGCTGCGCCCGTTACTGCGGGACATTCTGAAACTGCGAATGTACCACCAGCGTTAATGTTTGTTGGGGTTAATACTTTTTTGAAAGATACGAATTTAGGCACTGTCAACACAAACACATCCCCCGTAATATCATACGTTCCGACTTCGCCTGTGGTCATATCAATAGCAGCAACTACATTGGTATTATTTGCAATAGCATATATCTGTAATTTTCGTGTTGCGCTTACTGCATTAGTATTGATATAAAATGTTGTTTGGCTTAATGTTGAACCGCTTTGTAATGCTTGTAGTGCAACGGTGTCTAATGTTACGATGTTGGCGTTGCCGCCACTTGCAGCTGCAGTAAACACCCCCGTATTAATATCATAAGTTCCAAACGTATTGTTTTCTAAGTCTATTGCGGTGGGGTACAATGAAACCGTGTCCTTTGCAATCACACCTATAAATGTTCCATCGCCCGTGGCATCTGTTACTAAATATCCTTTATTGGCAACCAGTGTGGCTGCTTCTGCTTTGTTTAATATCGCCACTTTACCTATACTTTCTCGGTAATACCCCGCAATTATTTCGTTGGCTGCACTTGTTCCGACATATCCGCTTGCCTGGTCTTTATCACTTAAAATATTCGGGCAGCTATCATTTAGGTTTTTCAACTGCGCTTGCATTTTATTACCCGAAATGAGGTTTAATATATTTGTAAATATATTGGCTATAATGTTTGTTTCTTGGTCGGGTCTATTTAATTGGCTCATGGTATATCGAATGAATTATCGAATGAATTGTCAAAACTTGCACCTACTGATACAGCTGGGGAACAAGTAAATATATTATCAGGTATTGTGTAATGTTGTGGTGTTTTATTCCATGTCCATTTTGCAGTAACATTCCACACAACCTCTTTTTTTAAATCGTTTTCTATTTTATCGCTTGCAAAAATACTGCAAGTCTTGTCTGAGATCCTTAAAATAGTTTCACTGCAAAATGCAATGTGCCAATTTCGGGACCCGTTTATTGAATTATAAAAATCCAAATTACCTAAATAATCAGGATCAACATAATTAACTTCAAACTTTTGAGCCGTTAATGTTTCCTCTGTAAATCCAAAACCACGCCCATAAATAGGCTCTCCTCCGTTATACATACCTATACATTCAGGCACTACAACAATAAACCCCGCTTCAATACCAGCAGCCCATGTTGCCTCATCTTCAGGGGCTGTCATAAACTGCGGATAAAAAGAAGTGTGAATCAGGGCAGCGCTACGAACGCGCCCCAATTCAACCTCACATGAACAAGCAATATGAGCTGGTACTGTATCACACGTATATGGGTAGTACGCCATAGTATTACGGTACTATGCAAGTGAATACATCATCAGGTATTTCGTGTTCAGTTGGGAAGTTTTCAGAGGTCCATTTTACTTGGGCTCTCCAAACAACCTCTGTTTTTAAATCATTTGCGATTGGATTCATTGGAATAACTGTGCACGGCTCATCAGAAATGAACAATATGCTTTCAGTTGTAAATGCCAAATGCCAATTTAATGATTTCTTGATCGTGTTGTAAAACGCTCTGTTTCCGCTATAATTTGGGTCTATAACCTCTGCAGTAAACAAGTAAGCGTTTATTTTTTCTTCCACACTACCATATCCTTGCCCCATTTGAGCGGCACCACCATCGTATTCGCCCTGAGTTTCAGGAATAACAACGATAACGCCAGCTAAAATACCCGCTTGCCATACGGCAGCATTTTCAGGGTCGGCAATAACTGTTGGGTAATATGATTTATTTATGTAGGCCGCGCTTCTTACACGCGCCATTTCTGTGCCACAACCGCCACAAACGTGGTCTTCTAATGTTGCATCACAGCCTGAAGGATAATAAGCCATGTTGGTTTATTTTAATCGCATAAAACTGTACAGCTTCTACGATAGTTTGTAGTAATAACGTATCGGATTGCAATCAATCCCTTTTCAATGCCGACTCTCACCTCGGCAGTGTTGCACTCTTGCCTAAAAACTTTCTTGGTGTCTAGTTCGTAGTTACTCAACTCAATTCTGCAATCAAAAATATCAATGCTCTCACACACTGATTTTGGCAAATAACTGGGCAAAGCGGCCACAAACAAGTCCTTAATGTTTTGTTGGCTTAGTCTTGTTCTATTTCTGTCAGCAAATATAATTAAATTTACTGGAACATTTTCACGTTCACGGTCTGATTTATTTCCGAAATTGCGTTCCACATTTTCAAAACTTCCAACTTCAGTGCGGTGGTAAAATGATAAATTATACTGGTCATCTAAAAAAACATTTTGGATTTCACCGCCTTGTTTTTGAACGCCTGGGAAATAATTATCGCCATCATAATAAAATTCAGCCAATCCAAAAGCCTTAATGTTCTTTACATGCTGTAATTTAGCAATCAAAGCCTCGTTTATATGTTTTATGATGCAATCTAAATTCATTTGTCAAGTATTAATTGCGCTTCGTGTGCTGCTGCTAAATTGGCATCGTTACGCTCCGATTCTGTAAGTTCCCAAATTTTGCCGTATTTTTCTTCGAGGTAATCCGTTTTAGTTTTGGTATCATTGGGTATTTTGTTGCCTAAGTTCTCAATTGCATAGGCATCTTGATATGGTCCAACTACATACCCATTTTCTAATATACGCGTCAACGAAGCAATCACATCAGTATCAGCGGTTCGGTTATACTTTCTTTGTCTTAATCTCAAATAACTATTGCTATAAGTACCTATTTGTTGACCTTTACTATTTTCGCCACGCTCATGTATGCGCTCACGTATTTGAGGCATCAAGGCAGTTGCAACAGCGCGAGAAACATATTCAGGATTTTTTATTTCCTCAAATTGCCCCATTAATTTGGCTGTAACTTCTGCTATGTTGGTGGTTATTTGCATTAAGGTATCTGATTAAAAACAGTTACTAAACCGTTGCACTCAAGGCACACATCGCAATCAAATTTTATTCCATCTAAAGAGTTTTTTAATGCCTCCTCAAATTGTAAATCGTAATGCGCTTTTAGCTCTTTTGCTTCCTCTCTTTTTACCGTAGTCATAAAGTTTATGCGGTCAGTGTACATGCACTCAACCATGAACTCACTGCCTAACAAATACCAGAAGGCCTCGGCAAATAACAATCTGTTTGAACATATCGCAGCATCAAAGCTACATCCAATTGTAACAACTGCTTGCAACCCGTACATTGTTGATGTGTATTGACCATCTACAAAGCCTTGCACTTGTCCACATTCAACATTAAAGCAATCGTAGCAGAATGACCCCCATAATGATTGTAAGTCGCCACTATCATAGCTACGTGTTACAATATTATTTGAGTTAAAACCGATTGCTAAATTAGCACTATTAAACTGCTTATTAATTGAAAACTCATTCCAACCCGCAGCAAGGTCGGTGAATTGTAAAGTCTTTGTATAAAAAACCTCGTTCGTTATAAAGTCGAAAAAGTCAATTGCCACACTTGTAGCAGTTGACGTATTATCGTAGTAAAATCTTATTTTGTCAACTGATACCATTTGAAATGGCGATAGTTGGAAGTCATCAGAAAATGTGCAATTAAAGTAAATGCCTTTTCTTTTATTTTCAGCCGCAACGGTTGTTAATGGTTGTTGCGCTGTGTCTAATGTTCTTTTGACACGCAATATTTTATATCGCATGCTTAAATTTGATAGTATGGCGTTCTTAATTCGAGCCTCAGCACGTTCATTAATTGCATCCCACACACCAATATAATTTTGTTGCTCGCTATTGGCAACTTGCTCGAATGCCTTTAAAGAAATACCAGGGAGGCTATTCAAAGAATAGACACTCCCCGGTACCTCGGCAACGGAACAACCTTTTAAGTTAATTAATCCCGTAAAGCAGCCCATCTACTAGGTATTTGAAGCTGCGTAACGTAATGCACCATTAACGCCAGTTAAACGGTCTGAGGCTTGATAAGCATCAGAAGGTAACTGCCATAATGCGTAATCTTTCTTGATTAACAAGTTCCAACCACGTTTCAATGTTACATCTTGATATTGAATTGTCTGATCAACTGGACAATCTACATACTTAAATGTAATATCGAAGTTCATAATCACTGGTGCACCATTTCTGTCAAGTCCTAAAGGCATTGGCATAGAGAACTGATACAATAATGGTGATACCATTCTACGGAAGCCAGTAAACTCATTCAATTGAACAAGACCAACAGTTCCAGGCATGAAAATACCAAATTGATTAGCACCCCAAGATGTTGCGGAGTTAATATCAAAGTAGTATTTAAACTGACCAGCAGCAGCAGCATTGTTAACAGGTGAGTAACGTGTTAAGTCAGGAATGCCAGCTTGAATCATTGCAGCGTTAATGTTACCGTTTCCAACAAGCAATGGAGTATCCATTCCTTCGTTGATTTGGTAATCATTAAGGATTTTAGTATAACCTTCGCTAAACAAATTGCTAGTGTTATCATCATTGAAGTTAACAGTAACGGCATTGTTATTGCCAGTTACAACGTTAGTTCCCCAAGTAACCGCAGCCATTAAATCTTGATTGATTTTAGCAACCATTCCAGGCATTTGTGATAACATCGCAGCCATAAACTCTTCCATAAATGGAGTAGGCGCACCGTTAACAGCAACAGAACGTGAAGCCTCATCGCAATATTTAGCAATGGTTTCGTTATCAATATGAATACCGATTTTGGCAGTATCTACTGAATCAATCTCCATTTCGGAGTAAACAGGAATTACGTCAATCTCACAATTATCCTCATCGCTAACAATCGCAGTTGTGGAACGTTTGTAATATTTTAAACGTAAATTTTTAGTATGACCTAACGAGTTGTTTAACGTGTAAGGGTCACCCATCGGGGTAGTTTGTACTCCATCTTGCAAAAGCATCTTAGTGAAGCCAGCGGGAGTAATTTTTGTTTCGGGCGTATTTCTGCCAGTCACATATTTCATGTGCATTAGCAACGCGGGGCAAAAGCCTAAAGCCATTGTTATAAGGTATTATGCACCTTTCATAAATTCAATATCGCTATCTAATGAAGCGTGAACGTCTTGAATGTGCGGGTTTTGATTTTTGTTTTCCCCATTGTTATTATGGGCGTTTTGGTTTTGGTTTTGTTGGTTGTTACCAGCATCCTTAACCTTTAAAAATTTGTTACCCGCAAGTGCGGCAGTTGTGAGAGTTTCATAATCTAATTCCTTAGACTCGACAAGTATAGGAAAATTTTCGTCATCTTTTGCAACTATTTTTATTTTTCCATCTTTTTTTATTTTTTTAGCGTTGTGCTTTTCTAATTCTTGAGCAATAAACATTTTTGCCATTTTGCGTTCAACATCTGCGGCATATATTCCAGGTAGCGGCTGTTTTGAAAGAAATATATCATCTTCCATCTCCAATAAATCAGACTCGTACTTTGCTTTCAAACCGTTTAATTCAGTTGTTTTTTCAGCAGTAATAGCAGTTATCTTATCGCTCAATTCTTTAATTTGTTGAACGTACTTTTCTTTGTCGCCTTTATTATCAGCACCAGCCGCTTTAGATTTCAATTCTGCAATTTTAGCCATTGCTTTATCAACTCGATTAAAAGTTGACTTGTCGGCAAGAATTTCAGTTAAATCTGTTTCCTCAATCCCGTATTGTTTAGCCCAATCTTTTACTTTTGAATCCAATGGGTCTAATGCACTCGCATAGAAATGATTTTTTAACTCAATGTTACGCTTTGCATCAGCAACTGTAATCAATGAGTTCAATGGTTGTGTTAATTCATCTCCCAGTTCAATTGTTGAGAGTTCTTTACTTTGAATTAGCTTTAAAAATGCTTCGTTTTTTGTGTCGATACCCGCCCTTGTGAGTAGGTTTTCCAATACTGACGCTAATATAGCCATGTTGTTTTTATTGTTTTTATTGTTTTAGTTATTAAATTGAATTGCTTATTATCTGCAACCACCGCATTTGGGAGGTCTTGGTCTTGATGTGCACTTTGCCATGATTATTTCTTTTTAGGGTCAGATTTTTGTTCTGTTAACAACTGAATCAACTGCGCATTTTGAGCCATCACTTGAGCCATCATGTCGTTTGCGTTTACCTTTGGTTTTGGTTTTGCCGATGGAACACCGAATCCCAATTTCAATGCTTCTTCTTCGTCAATTTCAACTTCTTCAATTTTGTATTCTAAAGCACGTTTTGAGCCTACTTTCTTTTTGCGTAGCTCCCAATAGTTGCGGTTTTTGGTGTTAGATGGAACTAATTGTTCTAACGCCCCTGGTTGTGTGATTTTTAATAACTTCATGTTTTTTTTGTTTTGGTTTATAATGCAAATTTACTTAAAATTTCTTTTGGTACTAAATAATCTGGTATTGGGTACGCTTGATGTCCGCAATTGTAACCGCCTCTATAAACAACAAAGTTACTAACGTTAGTATCTTCAATCATTCCTTGTGGCAAGCCTGTACGGTCATAAATCTGTCCTTTCATTTCTTTAAACTCGGCAAAGTTACCTCTTATTATTTGTGGCAACTCTTTTTTATTATAGTATTTTTTTTGTGTTAATGCTTTGCAAAATGTTCTGGTCGTTTTTATATTGCTTCCAACGTACTTATGCCATGACCAACCTAAATCAGCACTTGTAACACTATTTACAGTTGATACGTATTGATTAATCGCATCAGTGGCGTATAGTTTTGCGTACTTGCTCAATGCGCCATCAATTTCAGGTGTGCCTGTAATGTAATTATTCAATTCTTTTGCCAACTCTGAATAACTGCCTCCCGTTGTAACATATGTGTTAATCATTTGCCGCAATGGATTGATTAAATTAGCATCAATGCCGCTTTCTGTGAGTCCGTTAATGGTTAAAGATACTGATTGCTTTCTAATTTCATCAATTACTTTAGCTGGTTTGAATTTCTTTTCAATCGCTTTAAAATATGCAAAGTTTAATGCATCTACTTTATTATACAGGGCAATAAACCGTTCAACAGCTTGCCCGTAACCGCTATCACCAAGAATTATTTGCTCTAAATCAGACTGCAATTGTGATAGCATTTTAATATTAGCCGCGCTATTGGTAATCGTTTCGCCTTGCACCGATAACTCTCTTTGAAATCTCAATAGCCTTTTATAAATAGATTGCTCAATACTAGGCAATGCCTCATTAAAGGTAATCAAACCATCATCAATGGCTTTTAAAACTTCTTGTATTTCTTTGTCGCCCGTTGGCATTATTGAACTTTAATGTTATCCTTTAATGATATTTCCTTTTCTTTGGCCGCAGCAAATTTATACATCACTTTCATTTTTTCATCCTTGGTTAATGTATAGAAATCTTTATTTTCGGCCACCGCTTTGCGAATGAAATCATAAATATATGTGCTAATAATAGCATCTTGTTTGCTCATAATTCTGCTTGCAACAAGGTAGCCTTTTTCTTCATCTGATTTGCCGCTTGCAGGATCTAATCCAAAAGCAGTTAGTAATTCATCTTGCTTTGCCTTATCATTCGGAAAACGTTTTTTAATAAACTCAACCTCAATAGCACTTGAAACAGCATCGTTAACACCACTATCCTTTGTTGCTTTGATTTCTTCAATTAACAACTGACCACTCACAATATCGAATGTATTAGGTATTACCACCGTTGGTAACATCTTTTCACGCTCTTGCTCATTAGTGTATAAAGATTGATACCTCCACAATGCTGTATATTCTGCCACCTCGCGAATGATACGGGCCAAATCGGTTGCAATGCTGTAAAGAGTGTTATTTGTTTCATCTCTATCATAAGACTTGGCAACCCCACTTTGTGCAACTGGTGTTTCATACAGGAATTGAAAGTTAATTGCGCTTAATGCTTTATATGTTTGTCCATCAATACGTTCATTCTGCAACTTAGCAATATCGGTATTTTTTTGAATATAACCTGTTGGTGGTGTCGGTGCTGGAATTTCACCCATTGTGCCCTTTTGCTGTCTTACTTTAATCACTTCAAATGGTGAACGTGCAATATAACCATTGTTACACTTTGCATTGGTACATTTAATTTTTTCGCCTTTTCTATTCAATGTTTGTCCTTGCCCATTACAAGTCGAACAAACTTCATTTTCATAAATCCATTGTTGCGAATGTATGTGCAATGTAATTTCAACACGTAAATCAGAAAATTCAACCGTTGCCACATTTAACCATGGCAACATGGGCCATATTCTGCTTTGATAAATTTCATCTTGACCTTTTAAAACACCGCCTAATTTAAATGCCGTTAGTTTTTTTGCACCATTAACAATAGTTGTTTCAGCAAAATATTTACCATCTTTATTTTTCTTCCACTTGATGAAATTTTTTGCATCAACTGAATATATAATTTCTCTTTCCTCTTTGCTGCGATAAATCAAAACATTATCTTCTTCGTAATGCAATATTTGTGATGAGTTAATTATCCATGGCTTAGGCTCATAGAATGATGTCGTATCTGAGTCAGGATAAGCCCAAACCAAACAAACACCGTTTGCATCAATTAAATACTGTTTTAGGCAAATATCAAATAACCATTTAGGAAGCCAATGCAAATATTCTGATAGTTTTTCGCCTTCAGCAATTTTTGTAAATTCGCCTTGATCAGGATATGATATAAAAAAACCATCAGCGCGTGAAATCTTTGAAATGCTTTGAAATACTTTATTAAATACCTCGCTAAATACGGGCTGATACATCAAATGTCGGTAATCCTTGCTTTCTTTTTGTTCGTTCGGCCTTTGGGCATCAATTAATTCACCTGGATATTTATTGTCCGAGTAAATTTGGAAGTTCTCATATTCCTTAACATCTGTATATGGTTTGTCTTTTCTTGCTAAATCGTCAATCTCTTTTGGAGAAACAACGGTTATTTTTTTGGATAATTCCATTAATAGTTTTGTCTTTCAGGTAACCATTTTTTCTTAGAAATCGCCTTAAAGACATAAGGAAATCCTAACATGTTTTGATAAATCTTGCAAAGGTTATTATAATTAGATTCTTGTTGTGCTGATAATGATTTGCCTCCAATGCTTATGCCAATGTATTTATCTCTTATTTGGTAAATATGAGCGTCTTTTGCGCTGTCCCCGTTCCAATAAGTAGGGTGGAACATTTCATTGTGAGGATTTGTTCCAGTAATACACATTGCAATCCATAAGGGCAATTCATCAGGAATACATCCCGCAAATTGAATAGGTGTTACCTTTAAAGTTTCGAAAGTTTCAATCCACTTTGCGAACAGTTTATTGTTAGATTCATTTTTCTTCCACCAAATAAACTCGCTATGAACGTTCCAAATCATTTCATTGGTAAACCCATATGCCTCTTTTACCTCTAACAAGTTTGCCCATTGCATTGATTCCTTTGTTACTTTTTCGCTATCGTAAGGAGTGCCGCCAGAATGTTTAATCGCAAAATCAATGCCTATTAAATCATCAATCACTTGATTAATCATTCCGTTATTAATCAAAATAATATCGGCATCCAAAAACAATGTTTCATCAAACGGGCTAATTTCGTTCATGTGAGCCTTTGCCTTAATGTAGCAAATTTTTTCTTGATGAGTATAGCAATGTGTTGGAATGGTAATAAATTGGTCAAAATACTTTCTGTATTCATCACTTATTTGATCAACATCTTGAGCAACTGCAATAGGTAACGTACACCCGTTAGCTTTTATTGAAGCAGCTAACATCATAGCCATACGACTGTACCGAACGTTGCCAAGTGCTAATATTAAGATTCCAGTCATTTTACCCACAGTTAGAATTATAGTTATTAAATGGTGTGACAAATATAGTAAAATCAGCTGACCAAATATCAACTATGCCCATAATATTTGGAAAGTTTTGGTTGTATTCATTTTCAAACACACATCTAATTCCGTTAACATTTATCCAATCTTGTGGCACAAATGTAACAAAATCATGACTCATAGCAATAACAAGTTTTTGATGTACGCTTTCGGGCACTTCATCAATAAAACCCTTATATGACTTCCTAACGGCCGCCCAAATTAACTCAGTTGTTCCATTCATTCTATTATAAACTTCCCTATCAACTGGATTCAAAGGATCTTTAAAATAAATAGGTAGTCTAATTGTGTTGTACCTTGGAGTTCCTGACAAATCATATTTAAACCCGAATGCATCAGATGAATTTAAATACTTTAATTTTGATGTCAAACATTTATCCGATATTACTTTAAAACATTCATTGCCTATAAAAACAGCCAATTCAACCTCCACAGTTCCAGCTGTGATAGCGAACTGAAAACAATCGCCATCTGAAAATACGCTTAAAAAATCGCTGCTAAAAAAAGAAAAGTGGCAGTTGTATATTGGGATTGATCCCAAATATAAACCAACTTGCTCAACTACAACTGAAGCGCCACTAATGGTAGTTATCCCGCTTGAATCAATTATTGATGCAATAACGTTGCTTGCATCGAGCACTTCATCTGATATTATTTCTGTTTGGAATGTCACATCGTTTTGGTCATAAATTGGGTAACAAAATCCCTTTTGTATGGCACATTCTGTATTTGTTACAAATTGCTGTTTCCCTGACTCAGTTCCGAATTTATAAAAAGTAACAAAGCTATTTTCAATATTATTTATCGTTTTCATTAAGGACGTAACAATAATTTAAATGATGCCATGCCGTTATTATTTGGGCTATGGTTTAACTCGACTATAAAGCCGACATAATTTGTGTTAAAACAACTAAATTGAATACCTCCGTATGGATTGGCTTTTACTGCCTCAAATTGGACCATAGATAAAGGCGCGTTAAAATTTGCATAAATAGGTTTCCAAATTGGCTCATCATCAACAACGTCTGTACTTATAATTGTTTGATTTTCGGTAACAACTCCCGTTTCAATAAAACATTGGTCGGCAAATCTGCTTTGAGCAATATAGTTTCCAGTACCCTTGGTGAAAATTAACTGGTCATTTGCAATTGTTGGGTTGGCGGCACTGATTGACCTAAACCATCTCATCATATTGCGTGCTGGTGTTATTCTTAAATTCATCCTTGTTGATGGAGAGTATAAGTTTGCAGCATCGCTTGTGCCTCTGTACGCATATAGCGTTCCATCCGATAAAACAGAATTGATTATAAATAAATCATCATCATAGCGCCAATCACTTGTTCCTGTTTTTGTTTGGTTTTTGCGCCTGGTTATTTCAATAGTGTAACCCGCTCCGATAATATCACTTAATAAATCTTTTTGATTTTGATTGCTATTTATATTCCTTCTGAAATATCGCTCCGTATTTGTTTCATCAAGCCCGTTATATTCTTCAGCCTCCCATTTATTATATCCTATTGCTACGCTGCCACAAATCAAATCTAGCGCTGTGGTAAATGTAACTTTATCCAACACCCCAACATTTGCAACAATTGTTGATTGGTAAAAGTCCTCAACATTTGCTACCTTTATAACTGTATCGTTTTGGTCAAAGCCCCAACCAATGTTGAAAATCTTATTTATGTTTTCAAATAGATATTGAAACGATGTAAATAATTTAGGTGTGCTGGGCTCAATAACATTTCTAATGAATGAGCCTTTTGTTATTTGATAGTAGTCTAAGCATGTTCTTAATCCTTCCTCAACTTCTAATGTCGGGCATCCTTCAGGCAAATATGCCGTTGGTAAAAACTCTAATAGGTCGGGCAGTGCAACCGATGTGCAAGTTGATGGGTCGCAATCGGAATTGAGGGTCATTGTATAATAATTATTTGCATTGCCAGCGTCATAACTTAAATCTAGCGTAAAGTTACTTGGTGAGCCTGTATTTACTTGAAATACTACCGCCCAAAAGTATAGTAAATATTGTGATTCTTCATAAGCAGGGGTTGTGCTAAATGATAAATCAAATGTTTCTATAATAGGAACTCCAGCAGTAACAACCATTGACCCGCCTCCAGTTGGGTTAGAGGACATAACAACATAGCTGTTGGTATTTTCATCATATTTTGACATAACTAATGTTACTGTTACGCTTCCATTGAAGTTAGTATTTATTTCATATCCTCCTTTGCTTCTCCATTCAATTGTAGCGTCATTATCAATGCAATTCAATGGGTCGGTTGTTCTTGCCCAGTTTACTAAATTTGAGCCGTAAGCCAACCAATCTGCCATGTCTGTTGGCGGTAAAACACTATCAAAAGCGGGTGTTTCTACAATAAACTGGTCAACATTATTTATGTTAAAATCTCCAAATTCTATCATTGGATTGTTTGGCAAATAAACTGGTATATAAAATACTTTTTGCCCAGTTGTTGCGTAACTCCCGCTAATATTAAATAAACTACCAGATGTATTAAACGCCTTATTCTGCAACAATATATCTTGCCCTTCAATTGTTAAAGTTTGCAATGTCAAAGGTGTTATTGCCTCGCCATCAAAATTAGTTGTTGCTTGAATGTCTACATCTTGTCCCATTCTTGATGTGAATATATCCACACATTTCGAGGCTGTTATTTCGCACTCAACAAAGCAGTAAACAGAACATTGTTTTTTAAATGTGTTAAAGTCAAATTTGCCTCTGAAGTACTCAATGTATGTTCCATTGCATTCGTATTCAAACAAACACTCCATGCTTCCATCAGCTCCCTTAATGTTATATTCAGCCATTAATAAATCATAGGCGCTTTTAATCCAACGAAAACCCTCAGTTGCTACATGATTAAATATTCCATGATGTAACATGCTTTTATTAAACACAAAGTTAATCCCATCAAAACCAACGGGCTCATCAACAATATACTCGTCATCGTTACTGTCTATCAATGTAACTACCCAGTTCATGCTGTTAATCTTAGTTTAGAATTTCTGAATGTTAGCCTACCTCCCGCCTTTTCCTCTGAAACATCAACTCCCGCTTTATTGACATTTATTATCACTTTTGATTTTCCTTTTTGCATAACGTTTGCTAGTTTATCGTAATCGATTTCATATCCTCCGTTTGATTGTGGCATGATGCCCATTGCAAGTTGAGTGATAATGTTATTGGCCAGCGATGGGTCAACATCTCCGTTGTGGATAGCTTTTAATACTGGAAAATAATCAGCAGTTGTTTGGGCAGTCATTACAGATTCACCAACACTTAACTTTGCATCTATACTATCGCTTGTTGATGTTCCTGGACCTTGCAAATTAAGAACTCCCTTTGCAAACTTAGGTATAGGGGTCGATTGAATAACTGCTACTTGCGCGGCTGTGGCAACTCCAGCGGCTATGGCGGCTGGGATATTTGCGGGAGGCGGTACCGTTGCCCATGCTTTACTAATTGCCAAAGCCCCGTTTATTATCGCTTGTGCTATATCAGCATTTTTTTGAGATTCATAGGCTTGCTGCTTTAGCCTTGCCTCCTCCATTTGGTACCTTTTTTCAATCTTTAATCGTTGCGAGTCGGTTAAGTCTTGATTGTTTAAAATAGCATCGCGTCTTGTGTTTAATGACTCAATAAGGTTATTTGTTTCTTCTTGCAATCTGTTTGCGTTAATCTGAAATAATGTATTGCTAACCACTTCAGCTTGCTCAATTGCAAACGATGTCCACATTTTAGCATTGTCCTTTCGTTTTTGGTCCAACTTAGCCAGGTATGCATCTTCAACTTCAAAATATCTTTCCCACCAGTCTAAGCCCGCTTCCATCTTAATATCATTAGCTTCATTCCATGATTCAACGTCCATATCTGAACGCTTGTTAAACGATTCTTGATACGCGCGTAATTGGTTATCAATTGTAATCTGCTGCAATATACGTTCGTTTGCGGTTAGGTTTTTATCAAGTTCAAGTTGTGCCTTTCGTAACCTTGTTATTTCGGAATAGTATTCCATTTTCTTTGATGGGTCCGAGGTTTCTTGCTCTAAAATTTGGTAGCTAGCAATCTGATCGCGAATAGATAATTGTTGTTGCTGTATAAATTTATCATCAGCATCTTTTCTAATCTTAGCCATTCTCTGATAATGCGCTTTCGCTTTATCTTCTTCAGCCTTGGCATATTTTTCATTTATAGCATCAACATCTTGTAAATATTTCTTATGCAATAGTATAGTAGTTTGTTCGATATGGTCGGCATCTGCTTTACTTTCAAGGAGTGCTAGCTTTTCTTTAACATAGGCTTGCCTCAATATCGCTAATTCGCGTTCCCTTGAGTCCTTAATCATTTCAGCACGCAATCGGCTGTTTCTTAAAATTAAATCTTCATTGCCAGCTGTTTCTTCTAGTTGCCTAGCCAATTTTGCGCTCTCATCTTCAGCAAAAGCCATTTCAGTAATAAGGTAAGCAATTGCGCCAATCAATACAGTTAACCCCGCTGTGGCAACTGCTGATGCTGTGGCAATGCTTACACCCATAACACGCGCGCTCACTGCAACAGCCTTTTGTGCTCCATCCAAAATCAATGTCTTTGCAGCGTTTTCAGTTGTTATCAAAGTAGCAATCTCCTGAACGCCATTAAGTAAAGCCATCGCAGACTGAACTTTTAACATTTGCTTTTCAAGTTCTTTGTTCTCGCTACCAAGTAGGCCCATGGCTCCAGTAACTACCGAAGTGGCTGCGGCTAATCCACGAAATGATGTAACCAATGCATCAATTCGTTTTGTATCGCTTGCTAGTGCTTTGATTTTGTCATTAACATCACCTAAATGGTCGGTAAGTTCTGCAGCGCGTTTGGTCATTTGTTTCAATTCCTCGCCTTTAAACACACCGCTTGCAATTTGGGATTTTAGTTCGCGCAATTCTGCTTTCAAAGACTTGGCACCACCTACCGCGTTTTTACTTTCGGCTGTCCATGCTGCTAACTCCTCAGCCATGCCAGCCATAACCTCTTGCTGAATGATTTTATTTAAGTCCTCCATTTCAGAAGTTAACTTTCCAGCTTCGGTTGCGGTTTGGTTTAATGATTGAATGAATTGCTTTTGCTCGGCATTGATAGCGGCTATTTTCTTGGCATCATCTTCGGTAATTTTACCAAGTAATAACATTTGGTCAATTGCGGGTTTTAATCCATCAGTGTCGGCAACAAACTTAACTATTACATTATCCATTATTTTTTAGGCTTTGGCATCATTCTTATGGCTTCGTTCGCGTAAAAAAAGAAGTCATACAAATGTAAATATTTTATGTTAAAGTTGGCCGGTAAATATTTCATCACCGCAATTTTTAATCTTTCTCTGTCCTCAACTCCTGAGCGTATGTGTTCAATTGCGCTAAATCCGAAAGTGATTGCTCTACCTTGTCCACCATGTCCAAATATGTTAGGGAATAATCTCCGTATTTGCGCAAAAACGGTACTAAATCTCTCAAATTCTTGTTTAAAAAAAAACCTTCCTTCCCGTTGGCTTTCCAGTTTTCAATCTTACGTTTATTAAAAACCTCATCATAGTTACCAATTATTTCGCCCTCCTCAATGATAGAAACGGAAGCAATATTGTAAATAATATCTTTGCTAATGATGAATTTTAACCTTTCATCAAGCCAATGGTTAACCTTTACAAGTTCGTTGATGTTTATTTTTTTAGGATCGCTTAATATCTCTTTTGTTTTCTGAACATGCTTTGTCAAATATTCTTTACTTATACCCATTTGCATTTCTTGAAAAATAGTCATAGCATGTAAAGCCCTTAATGCTGGCATCGTATTGATGTCAGTAAAGCGATAATACTTTTTTCCGCCACACTCAAATGCAAACTCAGTGCTAAACTCTTGAGTCGGTGAAGATTTGCGAAATAGGCGCGTAATTACTCCAAAATTTATATTCATGTACTTTGTATTGTTCTTTTCTTAAATCAACATTTAATCGTTTCCCTTCCTTCTTGTACTGGTCTAACTTCGGACTTCCACCACAGCCGCATGTTTGCCCAATGTATTTCCAACCGTTAGATGTAAGGAAGGTTTTAATCTCCATAATAATAAACCTTTGAAACCAACGTATTAACACCGCAAAGAATTAATAAGTATGGTATTAAATGAATATCAGGTTGAAAATAAAACCAACCAATAATGCCCCAAATTGAAGCCATACAAGGCATACAATCGAATAGGGGTTTGCAAATGAAGTCGCTAAAATCAAACACGCCATCAAGTTTATTGTGAATCCATTCTGCTGGTTTGTTTAGCACCATACCCTCACTTGTCAGACAATGAATACCTAAACATGCGAGGCTATTAGCTGCAAGGACAAGGAATAGTTGTATTAGTGTCATTTTGTTCAATATTGATAAAGTTTAAATTAAACGTGTCGTAAACAATGTCACAAACGGTAAACGAAATCGGAGTGCACCCACCAACTGCGAATAATTGTGCTTGCAAAACTCCCGTTCCAACATGCCACATATTATCGTTGGTTACTATGATGTTATTACTTGAATCGGTTTCAACTTCGATAAGTTTCTGCGATTCATTTGCGTATTTCAATAGTAAAATATAGTCGGTGTCGGCTGTTGTTTCTGCAATGTCAATAGTTATTGTTTCATTGCAGCCGCTTATGTCGATGTTGTATTGGTTGGTGCAGGTCATGTGGTGGTGTCTTTATCAGTTATTATTAACCCATCGCCTTGGCAATTAGATGTCATATCAAGTCCTTTTTTGTCTAATGCATCTCTAACATCTTGGATAAACTTATCCCTTTTAGAGATTACTTTATCAAGTTCTGCAATCCTTTCTTGGTAATCAAACAATCGCTTTAGTGATATTGTTGCGGTTTCTTCTGTTGTTGGTATCATGATACTTTAATTATTTCACGTTTAAATTTACCGTATTTGCGTTTTAATTTTAATTCAGGCTCAAATGATTTTATATCTCCCTTGGCTATTAAAATAATTCCTTTTATTTTCATAGGGTTGGCACATTCTAAGTTATGCGGGTTAACTGGGTCGAAGCTCATATCATATCTTTTTTATGTTTATACGCTACCCAAAGCAAAACTAAAGGTATTAAAAATACTATGTAATCAATATGCCACTCCATCATCTTTTTATTCCGTAAAAGTACAAATCTTGTGGAAATTCGGTGCGCTCAAGAAAATAAAACTTACTAAATAATTCATCTAGTCTAGTTTCCAAAGCATCCCAAATATCCATTTCACTCAAATTCTTATAATAATCAGTAGTAAACGGTGAATCATTTGGGCTTGTCCTTGTCGTCCCATGCTCAGGCCTGCCAGGAGCAGCACAACTGAACATGAGAAGTCCCCCTTGCTTTAGCAAATTATAAGCATTACGCAATGTTTGAGCATAGTGTTTATCATGCTCAAAGCATTCAGTTGAAATGATGACATCGAATTGAGTATCGGACTTAAACAAGTGGCCGCTTACAACTTGGTCCACGTTCGGACCAGGTCCAATGTCAATACCAGTATATTCGCAATCTCCAAATAAATAACGATTGTTGCCGTTAATATCTAAGCTGCCAATGTCAAGTACACGTTTGTTCTTAAACATGTCTGGATAAAGCGCCTTGACGCTTGTGCAAAAGTCTATTTGTTCTTGATGGGCCATTAGTTAAGAATTAGTTTGTTTATCGCCTCTGAATATCGGCAATTCCTTCCATTTTTTATTATCAGTAAGTTTATTAACCCACAATTGTTCAATTCTATGATTTTTACATATATTGATTCTTAAATTGCAAGTAGGCTCATAAATACCCATTTCCATACTTTGCGTAACTTCTTGAATTGTATTTTCCATCCCTTTTATTTTAAACTATTCCAAACTTTACCATCTTCCTCCGCAATCGCAATGAATTCAGCTTCGCGTTATGTTGTACTCATTTCAGTTTCAACTCTTATGCCGTTGATATTGTAACGTTGTGCAAAGTTAAGGAATAACCAATCATCACCAAAGCTAACTTTCAATCGTTCATCAATTGGTTTGTAATCTTCTTTTTTAAACATAATTAAACAGCCCCAACCGTGCGCGCGGGATGACGCTGGTGTTACTGTTGGGTAGTCAAACTCGCGCTCTATTTCGTAACTCAATACTCCAAGTCCAAATATATCGCCCGCTTCAGGTTCTAATTCAAACATCTTGTTTGCATTGAAATTGATGTCATCGTTGCATAACGCGATAAGTGGATAGGCAGCAGCGTGTACTCCCATATTCCAACTCGGATTAACGTAATTGTTTTTGCCATTGGATATAATTTTGACTTTGCCGCTGCCCTTCTGAACATCCACGTTGCCGTTATCAGGATTATTATCAACAATAATAACCTCACCAACTTTATCACATTGGACTAGGTCGCTAATGAGTTTCAACGTCCTTGGTGAACGCCACATTGTTGGGACTATTACGCTGTACATTCTACTTTGTTTTTAATATATTCCATTGCTTTTACCCATCCCATTGCCATAATCTTTTCGCGTTCTTCTTGAACTATCTTATCAACTTTTGGCTGTAAGGATTGATGGTATTTTTTAGCTTCTGATTTCATAGCACAAACATACTAATTTATTTTCATTTGCAAGAAATTTGGCAAAAATATATTGCAAGCATACCGGAAAGTGTCTAATGCATCGGCTTGTTGTGCCGGATCGCTGCGGTCTTGTTTCTTTAATGTACCATCGGCTAATACTGATACGTTTTCCAAATCGAATTGAAGCGCTTTTGTTTTAGGCTTGTTTAATCTTACTTTGCCTTTAGCTAATAGTGAATTTACCAGAACTCTGTTTTCTGCAATCTTTGGGTTAATCGTTGGCACCTGGAAATGGTGCATATTGAGGTTTAACTCATTTGCAATAATTTTATAGTAATTTAAATTATCTTGCACCATTGCGCTTCCTGAATTACCTGAAGCATCGCCAGTTACTACCAATAAATATTGACCGTAAATATTTCGGATATGCTCACACATTTGGTAAATGTCGGAGTTTGGCAGCTTAATAGTTTCGTAAATATCAATCGAATCGAATCGGTTTGTTTGCAACACTGAGCATGTCATCGGGTTTCGGTTAAAGTCGAATGACAATATCACTTCTTGCATCGGGTTTATGTCGAACTCGCCAAGATGTTTTTGTGGGTCGTAGGCGTAGGCCCATCGACTACCATCGTTGTCAAAGTTTGACCAATCTCCCTCAATGAATTGTCTAATGTAGCGCTCGTCCAGGCTATTCCATACATTTTTTTGTTCTTCAGTAACAAAGGCGTTATCAGTTGGTAATGCTAATTGGTAATAATATTCTTCGGTAAGTTCACCGCGCAAATACGGTTCATGTATATCTGTTTTAATCCATGTTTGCGATGGGTTAAATGTTGCTAATATCAATGGCGTTGGCATTTTATCTAAATACCAACTGCCAACACGGGACCTACCAATGTTCCAAAGTTTTTTGCTTAGCTCCTCAATTTGTTCAAAGTAAATGCCGTTTGTTTCAAGTCCAAGGAATGAATTAAGCGTTGGGTCTTGTTGGATATTCTCGGCCATAAAAAATATCTTTGCTTTTGTTTTTAGATTTTCGACAAAGTAATTTGACTTATCCCGTGACCATTTGTAATGTGGTGCACCATCAATAATTTTTTCAAATGTTGGAATAATCGTTTTAACTAACTTAGGAAAGTCTGACCTAATTACATGCCATTTGCTATTGGGGTACATTGCGGCCAATCGAAGCCAAATAGTAGCACAAACAAAAGACTTGCCTCCACGAATTGCACCACCATAAAGTAAGTTTCTTTTTTCAGTTGCTCCTTGTGCCGCTGCCATTGCTTGCACATAAAACTCATATTGTTTTGGGTTGGCTTGTAAGTCAACAATCATTATAACTCAATTTCTTTTCCGTTAGGGAGTTTCAATTTGCTGGGGTCGCGTTGGTCGGTAAGGGATATTTTGCTCTCAGCAGGCGCATAACTTCCATCCATCTTGTTGAGTTCGGCTGTAAGGTCTTTTAGCGTTTTCATCAATTGCGAGCGTTCAATGGCTGTTATTTTTCTAGTAATATCAAATGATGATGCGCTTTTAATATCAATAATTGTGTCGGGCGTTTCTCCATCATCAAGTATTTTTTGTATTTCATTAACTTGTTTTTGTAAACTTAACTGCCTTTCTGTTTTTGATTTTAAACCGCTTTTTAAAGCGTTTGCATCTCCATCAATAAGAATATTCTCATTTGCTTTCCTTATGCTTTCAGATTCAACATAAAAACGCTCCTTTGCAATTTTTAATCTATTATCAAAAGTTTTTACGCTGCCTTTGTAAGTTTTTGTAAACTTTTGTAAAATGTTTGCACGTTCTTCGCCAATTCTTAACTCAGCAAGAATAAAATTAATCTGCTTTTCTTGGTCGGCTTTCATTTACGCTATTTCAATTCTTATGTAATCTCCACAATCGTACTCGACCGCTTTTAATTCAGTGATGTTTTTACCTTTATACAATGGCACTGTGATGCAGTTTTTAAAAGTATCTTTAATCATATCTAAAAGTAAATTTGCTCTATCTAGTGAAGAAAATTCGCTATGTGCATATTTTTTAAAAAACACCATTGTTTCAAATTGCGACAATAGCATCATGTAACCTCTTAACTCTTTATTATACGCAAATTCGTTTGTGTAATGAATTGAGTTGTATAGTTTAAAATCAATCGCTTTGCAATCTCTAATTAATAATTCTTCAAAATCAAAACTTTCATATTCTTCATCAAAACATTCAAGTATAAAATAATCAAACAAAGTTGGATTCTCTTTATAATCTAGTGCTAATCTTGCATTTGATGACTTACCAAAATGGCTTTTAACTCTATTTGATTTTCCTTTGCCAATATAAACAACAATATTTTCTTTAGTAATAGCATAAACATAATACCCATCTTTAGGTATTTCAGTTTTTGACTTGCTTAATATCTGTAAATCAACAATATTTTGCGCTTTCGCTTTCATGCCCCAAAGATACGAATTATTTTAGAAATGCAAAAAAAGTGCAATATTTGACCATGGACTCATTTGAGTCGTTCGTTGTATTCCATCACTATTTTCTCCCCAATAGCAATAGCATCATCAATATTATCAGCAAGGTAATAAGGTATGCCCATTTGTTTGCAGTGATCTTCAAACTTTACTTGATTGGGTTTCTGCGTTTTGCCTTTAGCTTTTAGTTCGATAAAATAACTGCGCAAGTTTGGATCAATAATTAGTATATCAGCAGTTCCAGGCACTAACCCAATTTTTATAAGGTTAGCGTTATTTTTCCCCTCATTAGGTATATGTATTGCCATCCATCTAGGCGAATGATGTTTTAAGCAATAATTATTTCGAAAGTGAATAACAAATTGTTGTTGGATAACTTCTTCTAGTGGGTCGGTTTGATTATTTTGATTTGCCATTGGTAGTAATTAGGTAGTAAGATGGTAGTAAGTAAGTTATTTTTTGAATGTCTTGTTAGAGTAGGCGGTAGTAAGGTAGTAAGTAGTAGTAAGATATTTTCTTAATTAAAGTATGTGAGTGTATGAGTGTATAAGTGTACAATATTTTTTTTACTATGAGGAAGTTTTTTATAAAATCACTTTTCTACTTACTACCAACATTCTATATGCCTAGTGTAAGTAAGCGGTAGTAGGTAGTATGAAGAATTTCGTTTTACTATCCAAACTCATCATTTTGAATATTATTTACGGCTGATTGCAAATTTTGTTCCTTCATTTTTGTAAAAACCTGGTATTTGTAAGATGGCTGACCGTTAATTTTTACGGGCTTAGATTTTCCAAATACTTTTTTAAGTTCAACACCAAATCTTTTCATGTTTGTGATCTTTTGTTTTGAGTGCAATTCAATGTAATCTTTAATTTCAGTTGCTGAAAGATTTATTGCGCTGCCGTAACCAGTATTTTCAAAATGAGTGTTTATTAATTCGCGTTCAAATGGTATTTCTTCAAAAGCTGCAGATGTTGACATAAGATCGTCCATTTCATTTTTTGACAATTGCCATTCTTCACCAGATTCATAAGCACTAATTATTTCCATAAAAAGATCGTCCTTATTAATAGAATTATACAAATCCTTATTAATTGAAATAACCTCAACTGGTAAATAACGAGTGTTCCCAGTTGGGTCGCTCATAATGTCTGTGGTATTACTTGTGCCGCAAAGAATGGCCAGACGCTTAAAATCTTCATTATATCTGCCATAAGGAACGCGTAAAGAAAACCAATCTCTCGATGTTAATTCTTTAAATACCTTTTCATCCTTTTTAGATTTTCCACCAAGTTCATCATCAAGAATGATTAATTTTTGGCACATTAATATGTGATCATCTTTGCCAGCATCCAATCTACTTTGAGCATAATATTTTTTTAGTGGACCAGGAAGCAAACGCCTAAACCATTCAGTTTTTCCGCTGTGCTGACCTCCTAAAAGTGCAAGCACTGAGCGAACTGGGTAACCATCTAAAGCAGCGCCCCAAGCAATACACCATCTACGTATAAATATATGAGCATTTGGCGTGGTTGTTTCAATTGTAGCAATAAGTTTATCAATATTGCCAGTCGATTTTAAGTGTCGGTTTTTATCGATGTATTCTTTTATTGGGTCAAAAGTAGGTGTAAATTCTGATAATACAATTCGCTCAATAAGATCAAAAGAAACTGAAGTGCTGTTAAAAACGCTTCTTATTTTTAAATACATTGTATTAAAAGATTCCTTTGTTAATGGGTTTCCAGAATTTTCAACGATCCCAGTAATGCTATTTTTTTTAAGATGGTAATTTTGAGCAATAAAAGTGCAAATGTTTTCTATTAATTTTTCTGGATCTTTCGAAACTGATTCAATATTAATGTCGGACCTCTTAAAAACTTCTTCTACTAATTGTTCCGCTGTTGCTTGTGATGCGCCAGTAAGTTGAACGATTGAGGCTGTTACACCCTCTTTTGATCGGTTTGATTTTTTAGCCATGGATGCAATGGCCACGGCTTGTTTATTTTGTGATTTTACTTCAATGCCAGCAGCTTTAATGTAGTGGTATAAAGTGCCGATTGTTATTTTTTTGCTTCCTTTATCTTTTAAAGCAATATCAAATTGCTTGTCGGCATGCTTATAATCATATTTTGCAGACATTGAGCAAAGGTTATGAAAATATTGCCTCCCGTTTTCACTTTGCCCATTTGCTAATGAAAAAGCAATATCCCTATATTCTTCGTAACTTTCACATAGGGATATACCACGTTGGCAAACCTCAGCTATTAATTGCGAAAACTGGTCATTACTTATTATTACTGGTAAATTTTTAGGCTGTTTATTCGGCTTATCAGTTAATGTTTTGGCCGTTTTAGCTTTCTCGTTAATAAATAAATCGGGGTCATAAGATACATAACGAAGCGATGCAACATTTTGAGGTGCAGGGTCGCAAACTAAACCATACGTATTAAATAAGTATGCTCTTATCCAATTAAAAGATTCTTTATGTTTAAATTTATCTACCTTAAATATAGGAACGAAACCAAGCCCAGAAACCGAGGCAAACAAACTGTAAACATACGGGTCATTTAACAATAATTGCTTGTTAGTATTTCCATCAATATCAATGGCGATAAATCCGCTATGATCTGTTAAACATTCCTCTTTTCTATCTTGGTCAAAAGTGCCAGAAACTGTTACGCTAACAAGTTTTGTTTTTAACTTGGTCCTAGTTGGTTTGTCGGCTTCATTTCTTATGGGCTCAACAATATTTTTCCATTTGCCAAATTTTATAGCATTGAGAAAGTCAACGATTTCAAATTGGCCAGATGCGATGTGTGGCATACCTTTAGATGGCAGGCCATTAAAGTAGGATATTTTACTCATAATGGCTTCCCGATAAATTCAACATAATAACACTGCTTGCCCTCAAAAAATGATATTCGTTTGAGTTTAAAATCATAACCATTGACGTTAAAAACCTCGGCAACGGTTTGATCAGAGTTAATAAATTCTTCTACATCGGAAAGTAAAGAAAAAGGCCAGTTTTTTTGTAGCCTAAAAAAGTCCACCAGATTGGTGATAAAAAGAGCGTTATTCATTAAGTATGGAATTTATAGAGTTTATGAAACTATGTAACAGTGTTGCAATAATACGAAAAAACGATTGATTATGCAATAACTTTATCAAAAAAATCATTATCTTGCATTTGTTCTAATTGTCGGTAAAGCCAGCCGCGTTTAAAGCCAGCTAATTGAGCAAATTTTTCAACTTCTAATTCGCCTTTACTTCTAACTATACGCCAAATGTATGATGATTTAAACTTTTTATTTGGGTCTTTCGAAAGTTCGTAAAGTTCCTCAACTGATAACTCAGAAACTTTTAAACCTATAAACTTTTTTGATTGACCGCTCGTCACCTCAACATCAACACCTTTAGCCAACTCATCATCAGAATTAAAAACAAATTCATGCATACAAAACCCACATTGACGCGCTGGAGCTGGTAACATCGCATCACAATTAGGGCAAATTTTCATTGGTGCCGCTTTTTTCTTTTGCTTCTTTTTAGGTGCTTCAAGTTTCCATTCGCGCGGCTCATCCCATGTGCCGTGTGCCGTAGCATTGCCTCCAAAATCCAAGTGAATAAAATAAGTTTTACCCGCAAAAGTACGGCCACCACGCCCAACACATTGCAAGTATTTAGCAAGTGAATTAGTTTTTAAATACATGATCACAGCTTCAATACTAGGCTCATCATATCCTTTTGTAGCAACACCTACGTTAACCAAAAATTGAAATTGCCCGTATTTAAAACCAAGAAAAGTGTATTCACGTTCTTTGTCGGGAGTTTCACCCGTAACTACTTTTGCAGTAAATCCGTGCTCAATTAAAAGTGCTGCAGTTTCGTTCGCATGTGCTACATTTACACAATAAACAATTGTTTTGCGTGTGCCAATATGTTTGTGTATTTGCTCAATTAATCCATCAAATAAAGAACGTTTTGCAAAGTGATTGTAATTTGACGCTTCGGTGTATTCGCCAGCTTTCATTTCAAGATCGCTAAAGTCCTGGTTTTGCATTTCAATAGTTTTGCATGGGCACAATGATGGTGGATTTTCCGCAATCAATTCTGGTACATCGGTACATTGAATCAATTTAGTGTAATACTTATAAAAATGTTTACCTATTGGAGTGGCTGTGGCACCTATTACAAAAGCATCAGGATATTGTTCAATTATCTTTGTAAAATTACCCATGTGGGCCTCGTCAAGTATTAAAAGTTGTGGTGGTTTTATTCCAGTTCGCCTAAAAATTGTTTCCACCATGCCAACATTAATTATTGCATCTGGTGAAATCATGTGCTTTTTTGTGTTGGCGTTAATCAACTGAGGTTTTACATTAACACGTTCCAACGCTGCAAAGGTTTGATTAAACAACTCGGTCCTATCAGTGAGCACCCATGTAGAGGTTTCCTTGAAAGCAGCGCGCCTAACCATTTCTGAAAACATTACAGTTTTACCACTTCCAGTTGGAGCGCAAAGAACAATTCGCTTGTGGCCCTCTGAAAATGCTTTTACAATTTCTTGCACGTATAAAGTTTGATAAGGCCGTAGTGTTATTTGCATGCCACCTCCCCAAAATTTAAAACAGCATTTTCCCAAAAGTGATTGTTAGGACTGTGAATAGGTATCTCAATAATTCGACACGGATTTAATTGATTTGCCTTATGTGCTGAATAAGAAATAATGTAAGATTTGTTAACACTTGATAACTTGCCATAATTCCACAATTGATTTGGATAGCCCATGTAAGTAATTAATTTATCTACGTGTTGTTCCTCTGTATATTTCAAATCAAGTACGCAAAATTTAGGCAATAAGTAATCTAATATCCCTTTTACTGGCATAGTTAAACCTTTATATTCCATGGTACCGACAAATGCAACTTGTGTTTGTAAATGTGCCAATACTGGTGCAAACCTTTCTTTAATCTTATTGGCAATTATTCGCGCAACTGGGTAATTCTCATTTGCATAATCAACTTTGCCGCTATCAGTAAGTATTTGATCAACTATTTTACCTATAATTACTTTTTTAGTTACATTAAAGGGAGCCGAATAGCCCCCTTTATCTGATTTGATTGATGAATGAGAATAACCAGGAGTTGCAAGGTAAGCAGAAAAATCATCTACATTAATTCGTTTGCAATCCCTATAAACTACAACTTCGTTACTTCTTTCCATATTGCTCCAGTAAAATTAAAGTTATTATCAGCAGTTTTAAGTTTTGAAAGTTGATCAGCCATTTGTTGCACCGAAATTTTAAAAGGAGAAACGCGCAAACCTTTAAATTGTTGAAATGTATTAACAAAAGCAATCATAATAATTTTGCTGCTTTCCCAACTTTCTGGCATGTCAAGTTCATAACTCTTTTTAAGCGCCTTAATTCCATCATCAACAACTAAAGGTGTAGCCTCAGATTGAATTGCAGCCATGGTAACGCTCATATTTTTATCCGCTTCAATTTGTTTAGCTTCTTCCGCTGCTTCATTTGCCGCGCGTGTTAATGCTGTTTGTTTATCTTGAACCGCTAAATCATAGTCTTGAAATTTGTCTAAAATCTTTATTTTGAATTGGTCTATGTATGTAGATGGCGAAGCGAGTTTTGCAGTAATGTCAACTTCTTGCGGGTGCGCTGGTGTGTTATATTTCCAGTCATAAGGTTTTATTTTATGAGTAAAAACGGCAACTGTTGCGCGCTGTCCTATAACCTTTTCGATGTACGCTTCTTTGTCTTTGTTATCAATATTCCCCTCACCAAGTGCATGAACATAAGCCCTTTCAATTGTAGTATTAATGTACGTTGAAAATAAAGCCTCAGTTTCCGCAACCATTCTATCAATGTAGCCTTGGTATTGTCTAATTTCATCATCTTTTAAACGTAATTTGTTGGCTTCAGCTTCTTTAACTTTTTTGGCTTCGATGATAGCATCACTAAGTGTTTTAATTGGTGCAGCTAAATTCTTTTCAAATGTCATTAAATTAGCTAAGTAGCCGTTAATTGTACGCGTTTTTTCAAGTCTTAAATCGTTTATTTGTGCTTGTGTAGCTTTAGCATTTTTAAGTGCCGCCTCAGCAAGTGCAATGTCGGTTACAGTTGCAGGAATTTGAGCGATAGCATCGGTGGCTAATTTATTTAAAGTGCTGGTTAAAACAGCCATATTAGCACCTTGTTTTCCATACTCAATAAAAGCGGTTTGCGCTGCTACTGGTAATTTTGCAAGTGTCTCGAGAGTAGTTTGAATAGGGGCAGCGATTGCCACCCCCGTGTTAGATTGTGATTGATTGTTATTTGCTGTTTCCATTATTCAAAAGGCATTTCAAAGTTAGTAGTATTTGATTGTTCGGTAGCTGGCGGAGTGTCAACATTTATAATTTCGTGTGTTGTTCCTAATACTTGCGCGCTTGTTGCATTTTCCGCCAATTCTTCAATCACTTCTTTTGCTTCTACCTCAGCAGTTAATTGTGGTAGCAATTGCATTGGCGCGCTTTGTATTGCGCTCGCTTTATTTTCATTTGGATTAGTGCCTAACTTTTTCAAGCCGTGGCGAATTGCTTTTGCTTTTGCCATTTCGGGGTCAATTCCACCGCGCCAAGATGAATATAGGGAATTGCGATAATCTTTAGTATTTGCATCTTGCTTACCTCGTGAGCGTTCTTTATGACTTGCATTTCCCCAACGCTCAAAATCATACTCAGTAAACTTTACAGTTTCCCATCGACCATTAGGCAATTGAAATTCAAACGTTACGCCAACACATTTACCAGCTTCATTAAATTCAACTTGCGGTAATTTGTGATCAATAATACGTCCAGTCATACGGCACTTTGATAAAATACCATTGCAAGTTTCTTGCGCTTCCAAAACTTTAACCCATTGCTGGTTGCTTTGGTCCGTTGATAAATTTACATTGCGTGTTTTTAAGTACATCAAACCAGCTTGCGGGTCTAATGTCAAATTGTTTTTAATGGCGCGTTTAACAACAAACAGCACTGTTTGAGGTGCGCACTTCATAATGTCTGGATTTGCCAAAGCCGATTCGCGTATAAATTCGACTTCTTGAATTACGATTGCCTCAGCTTTTTCTGGTGCAATACCATTGATTAATGCCAATTGTTTAAATGTTGGCACTTGTTCCGTTAATTTAGCCATTAGGCCAGTTTCATTGCTCATGTTTTTTTGATTTGATTGTTAGTATTGAATTTATTTATTAATTATGGGTTATTATTTTGCCACTATTGGCGGTTGTTAGTTATGTTCTTCATGTTGTATATCATCAGCATCAATAAGTCTTGGTTTATGATTGCGATGTTCCTCAGCGATTTTCATCAAGTCATAAATCTCTGTGCAATGTTTATTTGACTTGCCGATAACAGACATTGGGCTACCATCTTGGTCAAATACATTACGCTTGCCAGTGTGGTCATAAACCACCTTAAAACCGTTTGGTGATGTGTAAACGGGTGTTTGGATAATTTCAATTTGTACGTTCATAGGTTTTGGTTTATTGGGTTAAAATTGTGCGGGAGGCAGGGGTCGAACCTGCAATTTAAGAGCTCCTTAGTCAACACGTCTGTTGTCTTATTTTCGCTCCCGCGTTTCCCCAACCCGTCCTGCATCTTCGCGCAAAAGTTGCACAGCCTAGGTCTGCGATTGGGGGGGGGTTAGTTAGATTTAGGGTTAACACTTTCGTAAATTAACGCTATTGAAATACCATAATACATAATCAATGACATTAATATACCCAACCTATCTTCAATGGTGTATCTTGGCATATCTAACAGCCATTGAAATGGATTAAATATATTCCATCTAACAAAACAGCCGCATAGCCAAAAGAATAACCATATTGAAGCTGATAATGCAAATTGGCGTTTTGCTACTTTAAAGTAAATTTCTTTTTTCATATTTTCTCTGTATTAATATGCCACAAATGTACAAACACTTTTTAAACCTACAACTTTATTTTATGCTTTTAACACTTTTTAACAAATAGTCATAAATAGCAAAGTGCTTTTTCTTCCAATTGGCAACGCGTCCCGTTATTTGTTTCTTAACTGCCATTGCGGTACATTCGTTTTTTGTTGCGGCTTTAGCGAATGGTCCAGGACCAGCATTTGAGCCTTTTAATTTTACGCGATCCAAATTGTGCTTTACTATTTTTTCGTAAAGTGCTTTTAATTCTTCTGCTGTTGGTTTTTCTCTTTTTGGTTGTTTCATATTATGTGAATTGTTATAAGGAGGCATCACACCTCCGACATTATTAGTAATTCGTTTGAGCCTGTTTCGCGGGCAACGTTACGCGCCTTAACAAGGTTTAATCTTATTTGCAATTTGCGCTCGTTGGCATCATCTTCATTGTTTTCTTGGGCCCGCATTAACTTTGCAATAATGGCATTGATAAACGTAACTGTTGTATCAATATCAGTGTCGAATTTATCCGCTATCAATCTGGGTGTATAATTCTCATCATTGAAACAAGTCCAAATCTTATATTCAAACGATGTCAAGCAGCTTAAATCGGGCTTAACGATGTTGTGGTAATTGTCGTAATTTATTTTAGTTGCCATTGTTTCATCTCCTTTTGTAAATTGGTTAAAGCATTATAAATTTCATCACTTGTGCCGCCTGGAATAGTTTTGTACTTGCCACTTATTCGCGGCTTATTGGCAGTCGGTACATAGAATAGAAACGCTGCAATCCATTCTTTTAGCGATATTTGCGGCATCAATTCCTTAACACCTTGTTTCATTGCACATAGCCATTCACGTAGGCTGAATTGAGCGCGGAATTCTGATAGGAGGTTCATGGGTTTAAGGTATTAATTCTAAGTTTAATTTAATTTCTCCGTATTGTTTATTCATAAGCAACTGTAAAATATATTGCTCTGGTACAATATATCTTTTGCCGTACAATAATATTGCATCCGACAATAACATCTTAACCATTGTTTCTTTATCAAGTCGTAATACAACGGTTGCTATTGTTTTAGTTTTTAACGGTGCGGGGTTTTCTAAATAGTTTGTTAGTTCCATTATTTATACATTTTTTATTTCGCCACAAACCTACAACAAAATTATTTAATAAAAAAATTTGTTTATAAAAATGTTTTACTTATGTTTGCAGAAAATTAAATAAAAGGAAAATGGAAAAAATTAAATCAATATCAGAGGCATATAGCCAACAGCCTAAAACACAAATGGTAGTTGAAGAACGTCACTTGCTTATGTATTACGATAAGAACAATGCTTGTAAGGAAATAAAAATTGAAACAGTAAAGATGGGTTATGAGTGTGGAAATGAAGTTGAAATGCTTTGTTATGTCGGTTACAATTTTGATGGTAAAAAACTATTTCAATATAAGTGCGATTCTGTTAATGTTGAGTATTATTAAAATCCTCTTAACCCTCACCCTCCTATTAATTAGCGGGTGCGGTAACGTTTTGCACATTGGCGGTCGTTTTAATGCCGCCAATGTGCTGTTAGCGGTTAGTTGCACAGTGTAGGAATAGAAACAATTTAAAATATATACAAATGACAAAAAGAACAATTAAAATCAAAGAATTAATAAGTGGACAAGTCGATATGGGAACATTCGGACTTGTAGAGCTTGAATTAGTTGATAGTGAGAAAAAATTGAATGATGCATTGCATTTACTTATTGAATTAAGCAACAAGCCCCACTTCTTGTATGTAGAGGAACTAAAACAAGTCGCAAAATTGATACACGAATCATCTAATTAACCCGTGCGGTGGGGTGCAATTACCGCTAACGGTTGACGCTATACGAAGGTGGGGATTTTAACCACTAAATTTAATTAGAAAGATGAATGATATATTTAACGAGAATGTTC
>ERZ869925.139-NODE-139-length-44975-cov-10.168900_pt1 | contig 44975 bp, 73 predicted proteins | sample MGYA00579311_ERZ869925 | MGnify/ENA primary metagenome ERZ869925 (study PRJEB32216, sample SAMN09231817) | wastewater metagenome | place: USA: Maryland | collected 2016-07-30 | study: EMG produced TPA metagenomics assembly of the PRJNA472060 data set (Reclaimed...
CAGATGTGTAAGTGCAACTATTACTCCCAGTTCCATTAAGGCCTTGAACAGTTCCAACATTGATATTGCTGTAGTTTAATATCTGATACGTTCTGTTTACATAGGCAGAAGTAAAGCTATGATTAGCAATTCTGAATTCATCAATAGACCCGTTTAATGAAGCTACTGAATTATTGAATGGGAAATAGACTGCTCCTCCAATTCCGATTGGTGCTGATAGCGTGGCATAAGTATGTGTGAAACTTCCTAAGCTTGTCGTAGCGTTAACCCACCATTTTGAGACACCAGATTCATGTTGTGCGTAATGGAAGTTGTAATTATTTGTGTAATTTATTCCTGTGTTGTAATCATTAGCTACTCCATTTCCTACAAGTCTCCAAGTATCATTGTTTTCAGCTCTTAGGTAATATCTACCGTTTACAGTTGCCCATCCAATTCCTCCGATTTCTTGGTGTAAATCAGATGTCTTTCCGTTACCATATATTTGAGCAAAGGCTAAAATAGCCCTATCTCCATTAGCCGTTAACTCCGCAGTTTGATTCTCCAAAGACTCCATAAAGCTTGTAGCCCCATTAAATCTGATAGCGTTACCGATTTGTCCTGATGTCCAATTTCCATTAGTTGCGTTGTTGTGTCGCGCAGTTGTAGCATTGTTTCCTAAGTATGATGAATCTTTAGTCATGTTCCCACTATTCTCTGAAAAGTGATAAACATATTTCCAATTCTTCCATACTGCACTCGAGTTCTCAGAAGCTGCAATACTCTTATTTGAAGTTATGTAAATACTCCAATTATTTAATCCTGTAGATAATGGATTCCCAACCCAAAATCCAGCCGCAGTTGAGTTAATAACGTCTATTTCATAAGGCATAGGCCATCCATAACTGTTACAAGATTGATTAACGAACCTTAGATTACCCCAAGAAGTTGTATTTATGTATGAGCCAAATTGAGAGGCATTTACATTAATATAGGATTCAAACCAATCTAAGTTCTCAGAGGCTCCGCGCACAGAGATATTGAAACAATACTCATAATTTGTATCATACCAACTAAGGTTATTGAATGTTATCGTGAAATTGTTTGTAGCCCTGGCAGTTAATACGGCAGTATTGTTTATTGCTCTCGCGTCGTAATTCCAGTAATAAGTTCCTGCTTTTGTGAAGTTATAACTTGTTTTCAATGAAACTGAAGTCGTAGGTGTGATTGTTAAATTAGCTGAGTAAACTACACTTTCTGAACTGTTCCAAATATAGATAGTTGCGTTAGTGATATTAGCATTAACCGACATAATTGTAGCATTGTAAAACTGAGTTGCATTATCTGTTAATGTGCCTGAATCTGGGCTAACTAATGTCACACCCAAGCTTGAAGGTGTCTGCTGAGCTGTTCCATTCCACTGAAGGCCAGTTTGGTTCTTATACATTCCAGTAATATCACTTTGATTTAAGTCTCTATCCCAGACATATAATTCATCAATTGTTCCATCGAAGTAACCTGTTCCCCAACAAGACCTTCCTACTGTTGGAACATAAGCACTTCCCGTGTTAATTGAAGAAGACTGGCGGCTATTAACTAAAATTCCATTAATATAAAGTCTTGTTTCATTGCCTGCGGAAACTGCTGCGATAAAGTTCCAAACACTATTGTTCAATGCTGTTGGGGCAATCAGGTCGGCTGCTTGCCTGTAAACCCAAATCTTTCCATCTGTTCCAGAGAATGATTTAGCAATACCCCAACCTCCACCTGTTGCGGTAGAACCAGAACAGAACAAGAACTGTCCGTTTGTATTGGATGTAGAATTAACCCACATTGCAATTGTTTTGTTTCCTTGACCAGTAGACACATTATAATTTGAAACTAAACCATATTGTGAAGAAGATGATGCAAACTTAGTTGCATTTCCTATTTTGCCAGGCGCACCAGTTGGGCTATTTGTCATTATTAAGTTACGTGAAGCATTCAACGAATTAACTGCCGTTGTAACTACACCAGTATTATTCTCGTCTAATTTATAAACTAATTTCAAATCGGTATCCCAAGAACTTAACCAATCTTGGGAATCGCCAGCCTCTTGAGTTTCGTTATAATTAACATCAGAATTAAACAAACCAACATAAACAACATTATCTGTTGAGCCATTAGCTAACGTTAAAGAAGCCTGAGTTTGATAAGCAATAGTATTGTTATGCGGCCTATTCCATACCGGAAAGTTAGTCCAAGCCATAGACGGATGAACACCTAAAGATGAACGATTAACATTAAATTCTGAAAAGTTATTATTTAATGTCCAATTGATAAAGTTATTAGATGAATTAACAATGTAGGCTGTTCTATTTACCGAGGCGTTACCTTCTTGTCCCATAACTATGACTGAACCATTTAATGCTTTTACAGTTGGGACGTGTAAACTATAAATTGAATTGTTAATTAATGGAGAACGAATAGTCCAGTTTGTTTTCCAATTTGCTAACGTTGAGTTTGCTAAATATAAAGAGCCAAGCGTTGGGCCCGAGCCGTCATGCCAAGCTAACCAAATATTATCAGTAACTACGTCATAAGCAATTGCAGGTGGTGAAACAAAGTCAATTGCATTATCATAAACGCTTACCTTTGTTGAGAAGTCATCTAAACTTGAAGAAACATAAACATTGTCAGTATCTGACCCTGTATATACAATAAATATGGTATCATTATTTCCTACTTCAATATCACAAAAGTCAGTATCATCTGTTGATAAATTATTAACCCATTGCCCATTATAACCAACATTTCCAGCAGCATTAGCCCATACTTTCTTAGATACATTTGAGGTTGTAGAAAAGTTACGTTCTTTAGTCCAATTAGTATAAAGTAAATAATCTCCGTTTGCTGCTGCATCAAACCAGTTTCCAGAAACTATACAATAATGTAAAACATCTTTAGAATCTACAACTTCATTATAATGAACAACTGAGTTTGTTACGTTTCCTAAAATAGCCCTTGAAGAATCCCAAGTTCCAGTAGATGAATTCTTATCTACTTGTCTTAAGATAGATGAGGAGATATAAGAGAATGTTAAATTATCATCGGCAAATGCAAGTAAACTAATTGGGTTAGTTCCTATACCTTGACCTAATTGAGAAACATTAATCCAAGTTGTTCCATTATCATTAGACCAATAATGAGCAGATTGCCCAGCTGGATTTCTACTTAAAATGTGTAATGTTCCAGTAGAGTTATAAGTTAATCTTTCTGTTGAACCATATTGCCAAACAGTTGAAGATGTTCTTGCAACAATAGAATTAAATCCTAAATGATATTCTTGACTAATCTCTGGGTCTAAATATAAGCAATACTTCTTGTCAATTAATAACTTCTCTTTCATTATATCGAAGTCAATATAGTCTACAAAGTTTTTAGTGTTTGAGTCGTCGACAATATATAATGGAAGAGCTTTATATTCCAAGGTTGTATCATTGAAAACAATCGGACTATTTGTAAGGAGATTTGATTCATAATTTGCCTTTATACAAAGTTTATTGTTATCTTCTATCCAAGAAGTATAGAGTTCTTTTTCCTCATCATCAACACGAGTTATTTGATAACTGGCAGACTCATCTCCTAAGACAGTTGAAGAAGGTTGTGTTATTTCAGTCCATTCAGCCCACTCCTTCATTTCTTTACCCATAATCTTTGGAACCCAATCTACATTGTCTCCTGGAAGAACATCTACAAATACTCCAATAGTTACATTACCTTTTAGGATTTTACCTCGAGGATTAAAAGGAATCCATTGTTCGCCAGCAGAATTTACAATCTTTCTTTTCAATGTAACGTTTCTATTAAGTGATTCTTTGTTTCTGTTTAAGTTATAAAGAGACATTTTAGAGATAGGATATGTATAAGAATCCTTACGTAAATCGATATTAAACTCTGCAACTTTTCTTTGCTTACCTTCAATAACATATACGTTATGTTTACTGTTTAAACTTAACTCAGCAATATCGTCACCTATTCCAACGCTGTCAACAACAGTATACTTATCTGTTGAAGCATCGTAGGAGGCATGATTATCTATGTCATACACTTGAATATACAACGGGTCATTTAGCGCATCGTCTGAATTATTGCCATAAAGTATTGGGGCAACATTAGATGGATTCCCAAAACTAAAGAAGCCTAAAAGAATAATGAATAAACCAATTAACCATTTTAAGGAGTGCATGTTGCCGAGACAGTTCCTCCAAAGCCACCACAGACCTGCATAATACAAGTAGCATTAGATGTGATGAAGCATGCGTTGTTTGTAAAGTTAATCGACTGCACGTTACTCAAATTTGTATTTGAAGTTTGCTGGACTGTAATTGGAACTGTGCTAAAGTTATAAGCATAAGGTGCGTAGGTTGCGTTGTAAGTTGAACCACTGTAGGTCATGTTATACCAGAACTTATTGTATGAAGTATTCAATGAGCTTATTGCAGGAGTTGTTTGGTTATAGGCAAAGCCAGCGTAAGTTGTGTTAAATGTAGAACCTGAGTAAGTCATGTTATACCAGTAGATTCTTGAAGCAGTATAATTAGGTAGCCAGGTATCGTATGTAATGTTAAAGCTTGTTCCTGTTCCAGAACCATCAGACATGTTATAGAACCATTGGCCATAAGTGTCAATTATATATTGAGACTGATTATAAGCCCATAAAGCATACGTGGCATTGTAAGAAGTTCCTACTCCTGTTCCGTCGCTCATATTGTAGAACCACTTTCCATAGACACTTTCAATTAATGCAGTGTGGTTATAAATTAAACTTAGATTTCTAATACAAGTTGAGCCGAGACATATATTGGAATTTGCCTTAAGTGAATCTGCGGTTATATTATAGTCTACATAGAAATTGTCACCAGCTGGTATTCTAATACCAGTTGAACCTAATGCTGCCAAAGTGATATTGCCAGTAGTATCGTTATTAACTGAGAATGCAAGTGTTGATTGTCCAGATGGATAAATTCTTGTTGCTAAATCAGACTTGAAATCTATGTTATCATTTTCCATAGAAAATATATCATTAACTATCATAGAGTCTACATACGAATTAGGGAAAGCTACTCTTGCATTAGTCATATTACTGCCGTAAGCTATTTCAAAATGAGAATTAATCGAAGGTGTGCCAGTGTTATTATCTAATGTTTCTATACTAAAGTGTTGGTGAATACCATTACCACTGCTTGAATTATAATGTGCAACAAGCCAAGCAACAGGTCTATTTAATCCAGAGAATGAGTCATAAGCATTCCACCATATTCCCATCTTTCCTTCTGCGATTGTTTGATTAAAGTTTATTCCCCCTACGTCTGGAGTTCCACCAAGCAATGAATTATTACCGTCCATATAGATTTGTTGATTAGAACCAATGAAAGTATTACGGCTTGCATTAAGCATTAATATATTAGTGTAATCCATTGAAGCACTGCCGTTACCTACTCCATCAGTCATGTTATACCACCATTTTCCGTATGCTAAATAAAGAGAATTATTTGCTGCAAGTGAAGTATTGTATGATGCATATAGGTGATAGGTATCGTTATATGAGGCTCCTGAACCTCCACTCATGTTATAGAACCATTTACCATACGCGGCAACGATTGTGGAGTTAGCCACAGACGTATGATTGTAAGCAAAGCCAGCGTAAGTAATATTATATGTGGACCCAGAATAAGTTTGGTTGTATGCCCAGATTGCATAAGAGGCGTTGTAAGTGGAGTTAGCTCCAATTAAGAAAGTGAAATTACCTGGACAATTAGTTCCGTTTCTAAGACATAGCATGCTGTCATTAGCAAAGTTAACAAAATCTAATTTTCCTGTAAAAGGATTAAAAAGTGTTTGAGCGGCTGAAACGATTATTAAGCTACTTATAATTGTAAGTAGCACGAGAATCCCATGCTTTGTTGTATTCAACTTCACCCTCCGCGTATTGAATATCAGTAACATTAAATCCGGAATAAGTGAGTTTTTTAATTAACCATTTTGCTGTGCTGGTTGCGGTTGTAGGTTTAGCAAATCCTTGATAAATTAATTTACCTTCTGCATCATATTCAAGCTTCTGAATCATTCCTCCGCCTTCAGCCAATGCAGCCATTCTAACTAAATCTGTTGTTGTGAGTGTCATTTCAAATGCATGGTAAATATATACCCTACCCCTATAGATAAGAACGAAATCAGAGTATATATAACTTTCTGTTGAAAACGATATGCTTTTACCATATCTTTTAAGTCCTCTGTGTTTTGATAAAGTATAATCATTTGGTCGGCAATCTTCAAGTTTTTAAATTCCTCTAAGCCCACGTTCAAGCCATTCATCACATCAAAACTAATCTGATAGGGTAATATAACTTATCAGATTTAGCCTCCTCTATTTTCATCCATTTGTTAGTTTGTGGTTCTACAATCCATAATTGTTTTTTATCGTCTATAAAAACATTAAACGAATGATTAGCTGACCAGGCAAGTCCGAAAGGATAAGACTTTAATCCGTCAGACCAATAACCTAATAGTGCATAACTGAAATTATCACAGTCATTTACTTCCTTAGCATACCTTCTTGCCCAGACCCTTGTTTCATTTGTAAACTTCTTAGCATCTTCTTGTGTTGTTGTAGAGAAACTTAAATCGGAAATGTTAACTCCACTTGCGTATTTCTTAAGAACTTTTTCAACATCATCATAACTAATCTGCCCAGTTGGAGTTGGAGTTTTTAATTGGCCTTGAAAGTTATCTTTTAAGGTTACATTTTCTTTATTTAAATTACCAATAGTCTCTCTCATCTCTTCAATCATTGCATAAGCATTACCTAATTCAAGTGAAAGTTTGGCACTTGCAATAGTCGTTGCTTCTAAGTCTTTTTTCAGTTCTGCTTCTTTACATCCAAATAAAGACTTAATAGCGGTAATCATGGCACTACCTCAATTACAGTTTGTATATTTGTAAATGAAGCGGTCTGGCCTGGGGAACTTGAACCATCGTTTTGAACGCCGCTATTAGATGTTAACTTTAATTGAACTCCGTTAGATTTTTCTCCTGCCGTTAAAGTATGATAATAAACAAAAGTCTTGGTATCCGTTATACCGTTGGCTGGGCTAAAGGAAACACCGCCTCCGATTCCAGTTATCATATTTTTCTCTGCAAGTGAAGTAGAGTAAGCTCCGCTTATTTCCTTTGATTCAATAATAATAGAGGTATAATGCCCTTGTCTATTTCCTTGTATTTGGTGTGTTGCAGTTATACTGATACGAATGTAATTTGCATCTACTAACTTACTTGCAGCAATTGAACTTGGTTCATAACTTACAGTATTGACTCCTGCACCAGACTGAGAACTATTAAAACCTGTTCCAGTATAAACTTGTTCTGCTTTAGTTATTTGCAAAACTTCACTGGATTTAATCTTTTGTCCACTCGAGATTGTCATATTTCGTCTTCATCCTCCTCTTCATCTTCGTCGTCAAAATACAAATCATCTTCATCAGATTCATCAGTTTCTTTTTGTTTTGGCATCAGTTCACCTCAACTCTTTGTTCAAATTGAACTTCGATTGAATCTGTTTTTTGGATTGGCGCGAATGTGTTTCTGACAAACATTGTTCCAGAAGTGCTTGTCGTAGAGTTAAATAAACCCATTTCTGCAATAGTGCTTGTCGTAAGTTCTGTAGTAAGGAGCAAAGCTTCGAACTTAACAACTTGTGGAGCGATAGATTTTGTCGAGAATGATTTTCTTGTTGATTCTGTGACGAGGGCAGTTTGACTAACTGCGACTGAGGTTGTGCCAATTCCGATAGCAATTGCATTTGGGGCTGTGCTCGCGGAACCGTATAGCCAATTTCGTATTTCATTTTTTCCTGCTGTAGTAAACATTTTACCTCTCTTCTATAAACTCATTTATTTATATAAATATATTTATCAATGTTTTATAAAACTCAGTAAGCTACCTCCAAACTATATACTGAAGTTGTTGCAGATGAACTTGCTTTCCAACGTAAATCTGTTCCTACATTTGTGAATGATAAAACTTGACTATGTGTAATAGATTCCCAATTACTTCCACCATTTGCAGATACGTAATATGATACTGAACCACCATCGCTAACTGAAAGAGTTGCAGTTGAAACAGTTTCGTTGTTTAAATAAATAGGTAAGCTCTGAGCAATTTGTCCACTGGTAAATGAAATCATATTTGAACCATCAGTCCAAGTGGCAGTTGTTGAAGCAGTGTCTTTAAAGAAAGTATCTCTAAAGTGTTCTACGTATTGCCTATTTGTATGCACAACTCTAATCGTAGTTTGAGAACTTGTAAACTCTCCGGAACCCCAGTAAGTGTAACTACCAGTGTTTGAGTTATCATCCCATAATTGATTGTCTCGGTCCCATACTGGCTCGCTGGAAACATCTCTACTTTTGATACGCAAACCTCTGTCCGACCCTGTAAATGAATCTAAAAAGAATTTAAAGTAAGCACTTACTTCAGAAGTTGCAAACTGATATTTTATAATATCTTTATCTTTATTATCTAAGGCTAATGTTCTTGCTAATTCACTTACCATTACTTAATGTCCTCCTGTAAACTTAACTCGGTTATCCATCCACCCTTGTCAAAGTTATGTGAATATTCTGTGAGTCTCAGATTGTATGGTGCTGTTGAAGGCCATCCTGCATGAGGAAATGTTATCTGATATTGTTGCCCAATTGATAACGCATTACTTCCAGGTATTTGAATTTGCATTTTATTTCTTCCATCTGCTTGTCTTTCAAGTAAGTCTGCTGTAGCTACCTCTGCTGACTCTTTAATAAATTGTCTGAACTGAGTATTAGATGTTACTTGACTTCCATCAGTTAAATAAAGCGAGCTTGTGCTATATAACATTCGACCATAGTTTGCATAGTCTTCTCTAACTTCATAAGCAGTTCTCCAACCTAATTGCCCAACAGAAGTTGGATTAACGGCATAAGTATGGATAGAGTTTCCACTTAAATCTTTTCCAGCGTTAACAATCATAAAATTAACAATGTCGTCTGGATTCTTTGTTCTTTGCATGCTTAAAGTTCCAGTTCCATAATCAATAGTTCCAGCAATCGCACTTGGTCTGGCATGCCAATGAAAGTTATTACTTGAGTCAAGATAGAAAATGTATGGTCCGTTTCCAGTGTATTGGTCGGTGCTTACTGATTCAATATGCTGAAATACTGGTCTGAAGGTTGAAAAGTAGTTAACTAAATAACTTGTAGAATCATTTCCAGTATACCAAGTAATTTGTCTATCGGATGGCTGCCCGTCGTTTGCAGATAATATTAGATTGTGAATAATTCCACTTGCTGAAGTTGTAACGTAATCTGCGCGGACTTGATGATTAAGTAATATTTCTAAGATGTTATTTCCCTTTACAATAAATGTATTTCTCTTTTCTTGTCCATAATTAATGACTTCTGTAACAAGACCATCCATTACTAAAGTTTCTGTCTCTCCTAAATAGTATAAATAAATCTTAACCCTTCCGTTTACATCAATAGAATAGGTATTCTCTTTGTCTATGTAACTAAACTGAAATGTATCTTTGATAGCATCAATTCCGTAATTAGTTGCCACTGCAAAAACTTCTGGAATAGTAACTGGACTTCCACCTGGGGCAGTATAAGTTACTCTTAACTTAGGTATCTTCATAGTGTTTCAATAGCACGGATAGAATAAGCGTAGACTTCACTCGCTCTATCTGGCGCGACCTTTTGAACATCAAAACTTATTATGCTTATCTTTACTCCACTGGAAGCAAATGTGTCTTCATACAAATATGTTGAGCCAGTTGATTTTGCAAAAGCCTTTAGTTGTGTGAAGTTAATCCCGGAAGTAAATCTATCTGAACTCTCATCAAGATAACCCCTGATTGAGTATTTTGGATTTTCCCAACCCATAAACTGCACCTCACTTTGAGCATCACTCGAAGTTAAGAATCTGCTTGGAACAACTTGGTCTTCTATTAAATTTCCCCAGCCATAACTTACTTCAGCTCCGCGTAATCGAATTGCACTGCTTGTAACTGAACTATTACTTAAACGAACATCGTTCATCTTATATTAGCCCCCCTTATTGCTCCCTGTTGACGCTTCATTTCATCAATCAATCTATTTAAGTCCTCAGGATTATAAACGTTCACGTTATTGATATAAGTGTTTTCTGTAGGGTTAGTTGCTACATTTGCCTGCGCGTTACCAGCATCAATTCTTCCTTGCACAGAAGCGATATTCGAGTTAAGGAAGTCTGTTGCTCCTCCGAATAAATCACTTAGTGGGCTCCCTGCGCTTGCTGATGCAATGTTTGCCATCTCACGAACTCTACCAGCATAATTTGTTTTATCACCAGCTAATCCGTTTACAAAGTCAATAGCTTCTGCAATCTTAACAAATGGTTCGAGAATAATTCTTGTGAAACCTGTTACAAATAAACTCGCAAAGTTAGCAATGGAATTTAATGTGCTGATAATTGTTTTAGCGAAATTAAGAACTACTAACTCTCCGTATCCCCAAGCTCCTGCAAAATCGCCATTGATGAAGGCCCATAAGAATAAACCAAAGTTCTTTATTACGCCCCAAACGCCAGCAAACATACCTCCAACACTATTTCTGAAATCTGCATTTAACTTCATCAATATACCGAATCCAACTATGATTAAAGTAATTAATCCGCCTATGGCTGCACCAGCTAACATAGACCCTCCACCTAAGAAAGCTAATGAGCCTTGCAAGGCTTGGAATGCTGGGACCAATAAAAATGAAACTGTTTGAGCAAGACCACTTAAGCCTAAGCCTAAACTACCAAAAACAAGTAATGCTGTTCCAGCGGCAAGCCCGGTAATTAATAAACTTGAAGATAACTTTGGGTTCTGTTCTACCCAATTAGAAACCTTATCTGTAATGTCTACGATAGTTGGGATTAAAGGCATAAGGGTAGTTGCGATTGCATCTCCCAGAGTGAACTTTAAGAATTGAACAGAAGCACTTAAACGAGTCATAGCTTGACCAGCCATAGTCTGGCCTTCGGTTACTTCCATAAAGAATTTAGTAGAACTAACAGTTACCTGTTTGAACATTCTTTGCATTTGCATACCAAAGAACAAAACTGAAAGCATTTCTCCACGGAACATTGTTCCTGTTGCAGCAGCATTATCTCTGGCCTGTTTCTCTAACCCTTTAAATCCTGTGGCAAGAGCTCTAAGAGAGCCACGAACCTGTTTAAGGTCTCCTTGGAATTTACTTACTCCTTCTAATTGTAACTGGACGTTAATTTGACTATTTGCCATTTTTCTTTTTTCTTAGTTTTTCTAACTCCTTTTCTTCTTTATCACGTAATCTCATAAGTTCATTTACGAGCGGTATAGGCAAGTTATTTATCTCCTCTACGCTTAAATGGAACTCACGTGTTAGTATATAAACGAGCTTTGCATAAGCTTCTTTGGGACTTTGGGTAACTCCCTTAGAAAGCCTCTTCTCTATAGCTTGTTCAAACTCTAACATTCTTCAATCCGTTCACATCAAGTATCGCTTCTGAAAGCTCCTTGAAGTGAGCTAATCCCATATTGTCTATTTCGTCTTGGGTTGCGTCTGGAACGGCCTCCTGTAAAGTTACTTTGATTAATTGTAAGAAAGCTTCTGATTGTTTGCTTTCATCGGCTAATGCCATAATTATATCAAGGTCTTTCATGGTGCGAGGTCTTAATTCCAACTCAACTCCTCCAACGACATATACTTTTGGTTTGCCTGTGAATTGACTTAATTTACTCATCTCCGAAAGTTCTTACCCTCCTTTTATCTGATTGTGAGAGCTGGACTTTCAAATCGCTTATCTCTTGTTGAAGATTACCAAGGAGAGGGATAAAGTGTTCGAACATATCTTTTGTTTTTAGCAATTGATATATTCCTACTGAGAATGAGTCACCACACTCCGTCTTGCAATATTCTTTAAATGCAAGGTATGTCGGCAGTTGGATGTTCATTTTTATCAGTCTGCTTTGTATTCTCTCCTCGATTTCTTTTACGAATTCTTCCAAGCGATTATCAGAACTTATTGGAACCAGTATAGACTGATAAGGCAGATAGTGTGCCTGTAACAATCTTGGTGTCCTTTCTGTAGTTCTGTCCTCCTGTTTCGTCTTCGAAAGCACCCTTAAAGTTTATAGTTGCAGTTAATTGCTCTCCTGCATCCATGTTGTATTCAAGACTTGTAACGTATTGTTCAACATAAGATTTTCTATAAGCTTCACCAGCAGTTCCAACTGTCATAGCGGCACTGGTTATTCCAGTTGCGTCAGTCCATAACATTGTAACTCTGTTCTTCAAAGTAGAAGAACTGGTGATAGTAGTTGCTGTCTGGCTGGCACCGTGAAGAATCCAGTCTAAGTCTCGTGTAGATGCAACGATAGCATCAAAACTTATTTCTAAGTCTTCTCGAGTGCTCGGTTTGGCGATTTTACCACCAAAGACTTCAAGAGAATCAATATCTGTTCCGCCACCACTTACTGATAGGGAATTAGCTACTGTTCTTAATTCAACGTCGGTTCCTACTCCATATTGAGCAACACTAACGAATGCTTTATCAAACCATGCTTTATTATTTGTGAGTCCTAAGGCCATTAGATTTTACCTCCATAGATTTTAATTCTCATTTAACACTCCTGGAAACAGCCAATCTCATTCTATTGGCAAATTCCGATTCTAAAAATTGAGCAGTCTTTTGCATGAAACCAATGCTTGAAGGTCTTCTAACATTCTGACCTGTTGCTTGAGAATAAGTTCCTAAATCAAATAGTAAGTTAATTGGGAATCCATTGTCTGAAGGAGAAGTATTGGACTGAATAATATAAGCAGTTTTACCTCTTGGGAAGACATGCATTGCTGCGCGTGTAGCCCCGGTATAAAATGGAGATAATGTAGTTGCATAAGCAAATCCTAAATTAGCCACATCTTGTAATGCAGTTGAAGAATTAACGTCGATGTCTTTAGCAATCTTATTTAATTTCTGGATTGTTTCGTCTACGCCCTTTATGTCGATTTGTATGTTCATAGTCTTATAATCCCCCGTATTCCAACTTCTCTGACATGTATCTTTCTACCCTCGATAATCTCAAAGCTAAATGGACTACCTGATAATTCAATAGATTTGAAACTACTTAAACTATTCGTTAGAGTTTCATCTTTAAATTTGCTTATGATTTCATCTGAAATTGTATCTACTTCAAGACTTTGGTCTGAGTAAATTGCTAATCTAACGACGAATTGTTTATTGCTTGTGCTTCTGTCGAATGCTTTATTTGTTTCGCTTACGTCAACAGTCATAACTATAAAAGGGTAACCATCAAATTTCTGAGAAGTAATATTTGGTAATGATGGATGAATCCAATCTTTCTTATATCTCCTTTTAGGGTCGGTGATATTAGTATTTATAAAATTCTTTATCTCGTCGAATGAGCCACTATATAGGCTTGAATTTGTTATTGCCATTTGCTACGCTCCTGTTCATATTTTGTCTATGCTCTGTTTAGCTAACTGATAATACAATTGTTTAATTCTATTATCCAACTCTGCGAGTTGTGCAGCTTGCACGTTGTCTCCTTTTACAACTGAGCGATAAATTCCAGAATTAATCAATCTTTTCTGGGTGAGTAATGTAGCAAGTTCTTTAACTGGGTAAGGTATTGCTGAAGAAGAAAAGCCATAAGAATAAGTTGCCTTTAATCTCTTCTTGCCTTCATTTGGGAAGTTATCAATGAACGTAATAAATCTATTTTCAGCATCTCCTTCTAAAAGGAAGTCTGCTCCAAGGCCCTCTGTTCGGGAAGACCAAGTAGGTGTGCCATTAATGCTTGTTGCAGTGTTAGCACTAAGTGCAATAAGGCTTGTTACTGGATATTGAGATAACCAGAATGTCTTTTGAATCTGATAATCGCTATCTAACTCTACATCTAAGTATTCAGAAGTTGTAGTTAGATTAAAGTTTCTACCAGTTCGATACTCTAACTCTGCTTCAGCTTGTTCTATAAGCGTAGCTATTGTTGAGTCTGGCAAAGTGCCATAATCATAATCCGCGGTATAAACAACAGAATTTCCGGTAGTTATTGAAATCTTACCATCATCTAAATCTGTAGTGTAGTTAGACACGGTTGTTCCATTCGAATACAAGATAGTGCTCGCGCTAATAAGATTGTCCTTAGCTAAAGAAAATGTTTGATATGTTCCAGAGCCAGTTCCGATTATCTCGGACCTAACCTTCACATACGCATCCTCTCCAAGGATATTCCAAATATCTTGTGTTGTTATGTATTTTGCCATTGTTCTAACTACCTGCGGTGTTTTCTATACAATTGAAAAAATAAAAATAAAAAATTATTTTTCCTTATCTTATCGATTTGATAAGACAGTATGCATCAGGATACTTTACGCTAAACGCGGACCTTACTGTTACTTGGTATACTTCTCTATCAGTTGCAATTGTGTAATCGCGCTTGAAAGTTGGATTTCTCCTCATACCGTAATATCCGAACATTCCCTTAACTCCGATAATACCGTCACTTAAGTTCTTGTTTGTAGACGCTGTTCCGAGTGAGATGTCGATAGGTAACAGGTTAGTAGGTTTAACTACTGCACCATATACTGTTCCGACTACTCCATCTCTTAATAGAGGACTGCCCCAAGTTTCAGCATTGAAAATTGGTCTTGCAGTGCTATCCGTCAAAGCTCTTAGTGAACCGATAACTCTTGAGTGGAAATATGCAACGTCTGGTTGGTTATGATTGTCAGTTAAGACTTGGTCAATTGCTAAACTAATAGCACCAACTGAGACTGCGCCGCTTGCCGTGCTTGAAACTACTCCATCTGCTCCAACTGAGTTGGTTGCAGAACCAGTGTATCTCAATCCATAAAATCCTGTGCTTGTGGTTCCGTTTAGCACTTCAGAGTCAATCTTTAGTGCAAGGTCACGAGCCATATCAGAGGTTACTTTTGTTGCAATAGCAACATTGTTATCTTCTAATAGTTCGGTAGAAGCTTCAACTAAAGACGCAAATTTCTTTGGACTTAGAGTGATTCTATCGAATCCTTGGGAAGATGCAGTAATTGTTCCTAATTCAGGGACAATGTATGCAGTGGTTCCTGAGGTGGATTTTGGAATATACATTGTGTCAGTAGCCATTTGTATCTGGTCTAAATCTGGGACTACAACTGTTTTAGCGGTAACTAATTCTAAGAATCGAGTTGAAAACTCGTCTGGAACTGCGGCACCACCATCACTATTGGTTCCCTCGTTTAATGCTTTCCATATATCAGCCATGTTTGTTTATTTCAGCCAATTGGACTTTAATGCTAATTCACCGATTGACATAGACTTCAAAGACTTTACAGTCTCTGCTTCTTTTGCCTCTTGTGTTTCAACAAGTCCACGCTTAACAGAAAGTTGTTCAAATGCTTTGTTAATTGCTTCGGTTAATCTTGTTTCAATCTTTTTCAAAGTCTCTTCCATAGAATCAACTTCTACTGCCTTTTCTACTTCTTTAGCAACTTCAACTTGTTCAGCTTCTTTTACTACTTCGGCGACAGGCTCAGATTTAACTTCAACAACTTCAGCTTTAACTGCTTCTTGATTTTCTGTTTCGCTCATTGTTTCTTCCCTCCTTTCAGTTAATGATTGTAATGCTTTGATTAGAGACAAATGTGCATCAGGGTAAGCTGGAATTCCAACTACGCTTGTCTCCATTAAATTAAGTTTCATATATCGGCGTTTCTTCTTTGCGCCCATTCCCTTTTCTAAATTATCACTCATCGGCCACCTCTATTGCTCTTGCGCCAATTGAAAATCCAAGTGGCATTTGTTCCTGAACATAAGACCAAAGTAAATCTGCATCTGGGTGTGCGTTGTTTAAACGTAAGGTTGCTTTTAGACTGTCTCCTTCTTGAGTTGCATCTACCCATTTGCCCATCATTTGTTTCCAAGAATAAGTTCTTTGTCCGGTATGTGCATCTAATCCGTGGTCTGGGAAGAAACCGATTGAACCAGATTTGAATTGAGAAATCATTCCATCAATTGCTTTTTGGTCCATAACTTCATTATCTCTATCCTCTTTTAACCCAGAGACAACAGTTTGAATATAACGAGCAGGTTTTCCAGAAGCCGATTTCTCTACTTCATCTTCCCATGCTTTGCAAACTGGCATAAATACATCAGCTGTCTTAAGCATATTAATTGGATTTATTTCTTGATTTGCCATGGTTAGCTAATTAATTAACTGCTTGTCTATATATTAAATTTTAGAATTGTTTTATAAAACTAATTAATACGAACACCAAAGGTTAAGTTCTCTTTAATGAACTTTTCTAAGTCATCTGGTTGCACTTCGCATCTGTATTTCCATTGACCATCTGCAAAGAACATGATAATGCTTCTGCCGTCAACCTGATAAAGAACTTTAGCTTGATGGAACATTCCGTCTCCGACATATCTTTCAACAATAAGTCTGAATCTCATAAAACTATTCACTTCGACATAATCTGGAATATTGGATTTCTTTGACATAGCCTTTACACTTTCCTCGAGAATGCTTGCTAATTGTTTAACTTGAGTTTCTGATTGCTTATTGAATTGCTCTTTTGTGTTTTCCATCTCTTGTTTGAATTGTTCCTTTAATATATTGAGTTCTGTTTTTACGTCGTCGGATAATTTTTTATAATTAAACTGACTATCCTTAACAGTCTTTTCTGCTATATATAACTTTCTGTTCTCAAGAGATTTACTTAAGTCATCTATTAGAGTTGCGTCTTTAGTTCTATTGTCCTGGTTTGCGTCTGGCTTCTGCGGATTATTTTCTCTACCTTGGCCATTGCGTTTATCCTGTTCAAAATTAATTAATGTTTGGTCTCCTTGTGACATTGGCATTGTTCCAGCAGGCATCTCTGGTTCTAAGCCCATCATTTCTCTGGCTTCTTCTTTAGTAACTAATTGTGCTTGAGTTAATATTTGAACTATTTGAGCTTCTCGCATTTCATCAATTTTATACGCTCTGTTGAATTTAAATGTCACTTTAAAGTGAGGCATAAATAATTCCTTATTCAATTTCTCTTCGATAAGCTTCTGTAAGAAACTAATCTTTTTGTAATATCCTTCAAATGCGCGATTTACTTCGCCACCGATTTGTTTTGAACCCATAGTCCAATTAATTCTATAACTTGGAACACCGACGGCAATAAGAATAATTTGTGTAAAGTGAGCAATCAAATTAGAGAATTCCATATCCTTGTTGAACTTCTGTAGCTCTTTTACATCTATTTTTCCAGTAACTACTAAGTTTCTAAACTTCTGTGCTTTCTGCTTAAGCTCTTTTAATTCTTGTTTTAACTTTTTATAATTAGGCGAATCTGGTGCATCCTCTGGCATTTGGAATAAGAAGTGTGGAACTCCATCGTTTTCAAAATAACTGCCTGCAAATTCTTTGGCGAAGATGAGTGTTGCAATATCGGATAGTAATGGCTCAATAGGAGTAAACCCGTAAGGCTCTCCACCGACGTTTAATAAAGATAAATGCATAATATCCTTAGGATAATATACTCTTTTACGTCCTCCAATTTCTTGCTGGAATGTTTGCACTAATCCAGTCTCGTCATAGTTTATTTTGATAGTAGATGATTTTAGAATTTGCAAGTCTTTTGGAGCTGTAGCTTGTTGACTAAGGACTTCAAATACATCTGTCTTATTCTCGGCTTTTAATTTTAATTCTTTCATTAACTGAACTGAGGCCTCTTTGATTAAAGACTTTAATTCTGATTCGTTCATAGTTAGTTTCAAGTCATAACCGTTTCCTGTGATAAGTGTGTCCAATACCCAATTAGCCATATTTTTATAGAAGTTAGATGTATCGATAAACTTCTCTGCCTTTTTCTTGTTAGAGTCGAATCCTTCTAATTTCCAACCATCAGCCATAACGTCTTCTACAATTGCAAGTAATGCTGCTGTAAGTTCTGGGCTTTTCTTAACAGTTCTATATAGAACATCAAGATTAACTCCTGGCTTTGCTGTGAAAAATACTCTATCTATCCCATTTCCTGAAGGATAATAGTTTTCTTCTAATCCTCTAACTGAGGTATTTTTCGAGATATTGGAAGTTTTTTTCATATTTATCTAAAATTTATAATCTTTTTTGATATTTATATATTTATCTATGTTTTAAAAAACAGAAACGTTTAAATAGAATCTCTATATTGTAATAATATGGTTAAGATAACTAAAACTTCTGGCGAGGTTTACGAGTATCCGGACCAAGCTATGGCTGGGTTTATGATTAATTCTTTTCTAAAAGATGAGTTTGATAAGATATGCAAAAAATATAAAATCAATAAGTCAAGTCTGATTGAGGCTATTATCCAAGAAATAGTGCTACGAGAAAAGGGTAACTCAATATCGACAGAATTCTCTTTTATCTCATTTGAATTGTTAAATAAAAATTATCTAAAAACTCGAAAGGCTTACAATTCCAGAATTACTTATTGAGGCTTTGTTTGCTAAAGCTAAACTAATTACAGTATCGTCGTAAGCTCCACTTGAAAACTTAAGTCTGCCTGTTTCAAGCTTTAATTTTATAGTGAATTCATTAAGCTCTTTTAATAATGTAGTTGAATGAGCGTAAGCATTTGAATCATCTTTAGAGCCAGGTATGCTTATATTATAATTCTCGAATTCATGTCTCAAGTCCATTAACATTTTATATTTCTCTTCGGCTGTGAAATGCACTGGTTCAATGCTTGGGATAGCTTCCATTAACTCTTTTACAATCTGCTCTCCGCAACCAGTCTTATCGATACAAATTTTAACAGGTTTGAAATCTTTATATAACTTAGATAATCTCATCTTCTGCTCTTCAAACGAGCCTCTGAATCTTTGAGCTTGCACTATTCTTTTTCCGTCGTTATTAGCATGCATTACTGTAATAACTGTATAGTCTCCGTTTGTTGTCACTGCTAAGTCAACACCAATAAAGTATCTTTCGTTTATCTTGCCGTAAGCCAAGAAACCTACGTTTTTATCCAAGCATTTTAAAGTCAGTTCATAAGGATACAACGAGTTTGCAGAACTGATTGGAATAAGTAAATACTCTTGCATGTAAGGCAATTCACCGATTTCTTTTTTAACTTGCTTAAGACTTCTTCTTCCATTCTCATCCTTATCAGCCAGAGTATATTTTTGAGGCCATAGAACTTCTCCATCTTTCTCAGCCGGATATTTAGTGCAGTAGTATTCGTCATTCTCTTCTAATTCGTGGAATAAATCGATATGACTTGTTGGAGTTCCTAAGACAATTACTTTCCCACGATTTAACTGGACAACTGGACTAACTGCCTTCCAGAATAAAGCCTTGTCTTCATACAGTCCTGCTTCATCACAAAATAGGAAATCAATTCTAAGGCCTCTTACTCCTTCTCCATAAGTTTTTGAATAGAAAGTGCAACCAGTTTTAACTGTTAATTCTGTTGCTTTCCAAGTAGCTTCTCTGCCTTCTGGAACAAAGTTCTTAAGTAAATCATTATCGACAAACATTCGTCTAATTAATTTTAAAACTAACTTGCTCTGCTCAAAGTTAAATGATAAAATTAAGAAGTTTAAGTTAGAAATAAATGTAGCCTTCCAAACATAATATGCTGCAACCCAGTTTGTTTTACCGCTTCCTCTATAAGCTTGCAGACTTAATCTTGGAAACTTCTCCATTAATTCATACCATTCGACATGATAAGGCGCGATGTCAAACCCTAAAACATGCTCTGCAAAATAAATAAAGTCCAGTGAGCAATGCAATAGAAACAACTCAATCTCATGCTCATGGTATCCACTGTTTTTAAGAATCTCTTGTAAAGTTCTCATCTAAATTCATACTCCTTTTTATTCCAGAAATAAACTTGATTTGTTAATTCTAAGTATCTCTGCGATAAGTCCCAAATCTCTTTTTCTACAGAAACGTAATCGGCTCTTGGATTAAGATGGTATTCCCTAACAAGAAAGTCAAGTCGCTCTTTAATCTTATTCGAGTTGTTCTTCAAAGAGTCTAATCCATGCATTTGCCATATCCTCCCAAGAATATTGTGTGGCTATCTTGCGTGCTTCAATGCCTTCTTTTGCATATTCAACAGGGTTTAGTTTTGATAGGTGATAGAACTTATTCAAAAGAGCCGCTCCATGAATGTCGTCTGGATACATAAAGTAAATTCCATTAGCTCCGATGTCAATAGAATCGCGATTATGTTTATCTTTTAATTTAGCAATTCTGTTTTCAGGCTTGCAGAAGTCATACGCTGTAGTGCAGTCCGTCATTATTAATGGAACTCCGCTTGCTTGACATTCTATTCCTGGAAGACCAAAACCTTCTCCGCCAGTATAATAAGCAAAAACATCCATCATGTTGTAGATTTCATTCATGTTTTCAGGTTGAATTTTCTGTCTTACTTGAACATCTAATTTAGACTTGGTTAATTTAACTTTGTCTTTGATTCCGAATAAGTTAAGCATGTATGGCAAACTCCACCCCATCCCGTCTCTGACAGGTTCTTCGTCAGTATGCAGTAGTAACACTACATCAGGTTTATCCTTTGCAAATATTGCAAAACTCATTAAAAGTCTATCTAACATTTTACGTTTCTGATTTCTTCCAACATAGCCTACAACGAATTTATCTGACAAATTATACTTGGCTTTTAATGTTGCTCGAGTATCTTTATCTACAGGTTTATAGACTTCTAAGTCTACTCCGTGAGGAATGCAAGTTACATTGGGCACATTATGCTTTTTCATCTGAGCTTCTCCAAATTTAGCCATAGCAATATTAATGTCTGGGTGCTGGAATATCTCATCCCAAGTCCAGGCCCAACCGTGTGAATCAAGTGGGGTATATGCCAACCATTTCCCTCTCCATCCAGCTTGACGAGCATCATTTACAACTTGAACATATCCAGATTGATAACCTACATCTGAGAGACTAATGAAAATCTCTGGCTGAAGTTTGATTAAATTCTCCGCTACAGCGTCGTAACCATGCTCGATTCTACCCATAGGTAACATAAAATAACCTTCTTTTCTTTGATGCATTCTGTCTTGATTCTGCCAGCCAATATGATAGAATTCCCAATCTGGTTTAGCTTTGCACCAACGGGTAAGTAAATTATTATAAACTTGGCCATACCCAGTCGACACCAAGGGGTTGTCTCCGACGCTCAGAATTCTAATTTTTTTATCGTTCATTGTTAATCATGTCCATTATTTTTTTAGCTGAATTTTCCCAAGTAAATTCTTTAACAAACTCTCGGCCCTTTAATCCGAGTTCTGGTAATTTATTCCTATTCTCATACGCCCAACGCATTTGCTTTCTAAGAGACTCAATACTTGGAACAGGCTGCATATTTCCAGGACAGTAGAATCTTGGGTCTGCTGGGGCCATTGTTGGAGCATCAACAAATAAGACTCCTGGATTAGCCCTACAGAAATCCATGTGGCCCGAATTATTATCTTTTGTAGCAATTACTGGCAATCCACTTGCTAATGCATTTAGAATAGTAAGACCAAAGCCTTCGCCTCTTGTTGGAGCCACAAAGACATCAGCGTTTTGATAATATGTGACCAGTTCACTTTCTGGAACATATTTTGTGCTAAACATTATCTTTTCATTTATATGGCCTAAAACATTATAGATTGCAGATGGAACATTAATTGGTTGCTGCCAGAATGTAGATACTTTAAGCATAAGCCTAACATCTTCATCTTTGAATTCTTCATCAAAGGCCTTAATTAGTAAATCTGTTCCTTTTCTGTCTCCTATTTCACCAGTCCAACTGTTTATTGATAAAAAGACAAATGAATCGGTCTTAGGTTGATTGTTTGGTTTATACAATTCAAAGTCAGTTCCATGTGGAATAATGTATATCTTTTTATTAACTCCATTGAATAGAAACATTCTTTTTACTGCATTGCTTGGGACCCAAACTACATCTGCTTTATTTATCATGTCTACCCATTCTGGAAATAACTTAGTTCCCTCATGCACAAATCCACCAAATAGTTTACCGTGCCCATCTTTCCAATTAAAAGGATAATTCCAAAATAATGTAACTGCGTCTTTAACGTCGATAGCATTATTGAACTTTTCTAAACCTTTGTTAAAATCAAAAGTAGAATGCCAAGGGTCATTTGTCTGCACTTGCACGCCTAATTTATCTAATGCTTTTACGTATTCTCTTCCAGCAGTGCTTATTCCTGTTGGATTAAAAATTGGTGAATTAAATAGAATTTTCATATATTCACCTCATTCCAGATAGCTTGCCAATCAGTAAATGGGCTCATAACATTTTCGTGCATGTGTGTTGCAAGTCCTGGAATTGGACTAAATAAAGGAGTTTTACCAAATACCATAGAACTTAAAAATCCATCGTCTGAATTCTTACAGGACATAAACATTACACTGCTATGCTCTTTAAATAACTTTGCCTTTCCTAAGAATGTAAACGTAGAATTTGCGATTTCTCTAAAGTGAACTCCTTCTCCTGGGAAGATAAGCCAACGTCTGAATCTATCCTCGGTTCTTGTGTATCTATCTGGGTAATCTGTTGGGTGAACAAAACATGCGTATGTTTCTGCAAATTTAATCATTGGTTGTAAAGAGTTAGGTATATGTAAATAATCGTCCTCAACTAAGTAAACAATGTCTTCGTCATCAGCTTGCATTGCGAGTTCAAAACATTTTCTTAAGGAGTTTTCTGCGCCATATTTATCGTGATAAACAAGAGTATTTTCTTTCAAAGAATGATGTTCCAATTCGTCATCAAAAAAGCCAATAGTCTCGCTGCTTAAATCATCTGCCACTAAATGTATTTGAATAGGTTTATTCTTAGGCAGGGCTCTGAGTAAACTTCTAAAGCAGCCACGGATTACTTCTGGTTTAGTTAAGTTAAATGGTCTTGGGAGTCCATTCAATGAACCTACTTTATCACATGTTCTGAATATTATTTGAATCATATAAAGCTCCTGTCTTCTAATTTCTTTGCACGATTAATTAACTTATTTGCTTCGTGGTTTTTACAGCATACTTGGCATGAGTCTATAACTGGAACGTGTCTTGGTGCAAAGTCGATTATCTCTTTAAGACTTCTTTCTTTTAGATTTCCAAGGGTATAACGCCCACCTGTTTTTGGATGATAACCGCACACGTCTACATTTCCATTGTGCCAAATAAATGGAACAAAGTTAAAGCCATAACATTCCGTATAACCGTGTGGATTTTGCGAATCTTCAAACTTGTATTCGGTTACAAATGCAATTTTATCTAATCCTTTAGGTGGAGTTCTTTCAGTTACATGCCCACGTAGGTTAAGTGCTTGTCTGATTTGCACATAGTCTACACCTATTTTTTTACCAACACGAATTGCCTCGTCTACGGCTTTATCATCTCCAATGTAATTTAGAGCCATGCCTAATACTCTTGTGTGCTCGCGTAGATAACCAATATTATTCTCTGGCCAGGCTTTGTTTGTGTTAGATACTCTTATCCATTCAAAATTCAATGGGAAATATCTTGGCCAATTAAGTGCATTGGTGAATAATCCTTGCTTGAGGCCCAGCCCATTAGCTGTTCGAGTTAAAGCGTCAAAGTCTGGATGTAACGTTGGTTCTCCTCCGCCAGTCCAGGTTAAAGCTTCAATACCTAATTTGTGAGCATCGTAGATTAAATTAGTTGCAATTCCAGTATCTAAAAATGCATCATTCTTAGCTTTTAAGTGTGTTCCAGCATAAAAGCACCATTCACATTGCGCATTGCATACATGACTTGGACTTATTTCTAAGTTAACCGGATAGACCTTTTCTCCATTAACAAATCGTCTAAATTTCTCATGCATAGCTAATTTAGCTTGTGGGTCAAATCTCATATCCCCAACTCCTTGCATGCTCAATACTCTTATTTATATCGTGTTCCATAGTCCAATGTAATTCAGCACACATAAATCTATGATTTGGAGTTCTTTCTGGAATAAGGGTCCATTTGAATCCATTTTTATCAACATGCTTTCTGAATGTTTCTTCAATTAAGCCCTCACTGGCGTTATGTTCCCAGTCAATTATTGGGTCTCCCCACTTTAAATCAACGAAGAATATTTCGGTAGATAAGGCTCCGTTATCAAACCAAAGTGAGCCAGAATAGCAAGATTTCTCTTTGTCCATTCTTTCATAAATCTCTATTATTTTGTCCTCATTTAAGAGAAAATCATCCGCGCATAGAACACACACTCTTCTTGAGCTAATATTTCTTGCTTTCTCAAATCCTTTTTTAATTTGAGGATAATGTCCTATTGAATGTCCTGGATTACTTGTATAAACATCGTGTGGGAAATTTGGGTCTGAGCCGTTATAAACTACATAAAGTGTTGGCTTAATCTTTTTGTAATTCTGAATTATTTTTCCACTAATATCTGCTTCTGCGAATTTATTAGTTACACATAATAAAAATGTTACTTCCATCATTTGTATAAAATGGCTTGTTTACCTATGTCCATACGTTTCCATCCCTTTGTTAATGCGTAAGGAATTACAAGCCCTCCTTTTCCATTTTCTCCATGCTCCATGTCGTCTATCAGAATAACTGAATTATCATGTAATTTTTCTTCAGCTGCTTGAAATGCTTCTAAATGCTTCTCTTTATAGTCAGTTCCTGGAATAACATCCCAAGCATCCAAGTAAAGCAAGTCAATTTGCTTTGGAAACTCTTTAATCGCCAAAACACCATCTTTCGTTTCAGCAGTTAGCTTTTCTGAATATGCTGTTGCAAACAAAGTTAATTCTTTAACTCTTGGCTCTATGTCGTATGAATAAACTTCTTCAAAGTTATTTATCCAATGAACTGTAGCGTGCCCGTCTCCAACTACGTAATTATAATCTAAAGACCTAATTCCGCCTATTTCCAGGACTGTTTTTACATTCTTCTTTTTACAGAATTCTACTACTTTGTCAAAATGTCTTTGCATTTAAAGTTTACCTCCTCAATTAATTGCTCATTTAAATCTCTAAATTTGATTACATGCATAATTCCTTCTTTTACATAAGGTAATAAAAATACTTCATCACGTAATGGGTCTTCATAATCGCCTACTAAGCAAATTGTTGGGATATTTTTGATAGCTGAATAGCCCTTTATTGCGCTATCTACTCCGATTATTAAATCACATTTTTCTACAAAAGCTAAACTATGCCAGATTGGTTCATCTATTAAGAATACTCTTGGGTTTTTACCATTTGCTAACGAAGCATAATTCAATAAATCTTCTCTGGCACCGAATAATAAGTAAATGCTATCTAAATCAGACATAATTTTTCCCAGAAAATTTTTAGGTAGATATTTTAATGGCTGGTTAAATTGAGCCCAGAACTGATTAGATAATCTTGAGCCTACAGGGTGAACTCCAATTACCTTTTTCTTATTTGGATTCCATACATCTAACATAGATTCTGCGTATTCGCGTGCTTCTTTAGGAGCACTTACGTTTGGATGTAGTCTCTTTGGTAAAAATCTATGTGGGAAATTGAACTTGAGGGTTTGTGCTGCATTAATGGAATCATAATAAATTTGCTCTGTTTCTTTAACAAATGGAGCATACAATTCTTTTGCTTGCTTAAAGTGGGAATAAATGTATACTTTATCTTCTTTTTGCGCGTCTTCAAGCGACATTATTAAATCTGTAATGCCTCCTTGCACGCAAGCTATTTCATCACCCATTATTATTTTCAGGCTTGTCCTCCGAGCCCTGATAAATGTTATCTAATTTCAATATTAAATTGGCTACTTCTGTTGCTGAGTTAATCGCATGATACTTTGATTCTACTGGGTCGAGTATATGTCTTTCAAGTGCGTCTGAAATCAAAACATTTGGGTCTACTCCCATATTCTTTTCCTTTTGCTTATGCCTGGCTTTAAGCATTGCGACTACTTCAATAGCATCAAAACCACAGTTTTCTGCTAAAATATGAGGAATTGTTTCTATTGCATCTGCAAATTTTTCAATAGCTAACTGTTCTTTACCGCCAATATTCTGTGCCATTTCACGTAAATGTAGCGATAAGCCTATTTCGAATGCTCCTGCTCCTGCAACACATGCTGTGGTTTTCTTCATAACGCCTAATGCGTCATCCAAAGCTCTTTCAGTTTCATCGAGTATTTGCTTAGTTGGGCCGCTGATTACTAAAGTCTGTATTTCCGAGTTATCGTTTAATAATTCAACAGAGCCTAATTCTCTGATGTATTCAAAGTTACCTTCACCTATGTAATTTTCGAAGTTCTCAGTTGGGTCTGAAATAGCTGTAGACTTGATTACTTTACAAATCGAGTCTAAATATTCACGTTTGTAAACAACAACGCCAGTTATTTTGTTCTCAGTCAATATGCTTTCAAATTGTGGGTTCGTGTCAGTATAGAACAATACTTTAACGTCTAAATCTTTTAGTTTTTTGACAATTTCCTTTTTATAACTTCTTTGTCTTTCTTCTATTTTAGTGAGTTCTTCAGTATTTGTAATGTTAAACTTGGCGAATTCCATATTGTTTTTCAAATCAAGCACCGCTATTTTTCCGCTTAATTTGCTATCCATCCGGTCGTTTATTGTGTAACCTTCAAATAGATAACCCTTTATTATTTTAGCGTTAGATTCTTTGTTCTCAATTTTGGCTACTCGCAATTTATTAATGTCTGTATGCGTAAGCAAGTCTGTAATGTTTTCAGCTAATTTCTTAGGTATTTTATCTCCCAACGTAGTGAGCACTTTGTAACGAGTTCCGATTTGTCTGTCTACTAACCCGAGATAATTGTTAGATTCCAGTCTTGCCAGATTGTATCCGTTAATTATAGTTACCGGATGAATTTTCTTATTTAACAAAACTAACGCGCCCCTGAGTAATTCGCCTGCAAGTATTGTAGTTGTAGTTGTTCCGTCTCCGATTGCGCGCTCTTGAGATTCGGCAAGTTGCTTAAACATTCCGCCAATTGGATGAGGACTTATAATGTTTTTAATAATCGTAGCTCCGTCATTTGTGATGATTGGCTTATTGTCTTTGATAACCATTTTGTTCATACCTTTAGGTCCGAGTGTAGCTCTGACTGTCTCGCTAATATCTATTCCTACTTGAATATAGCCGTATTTGTTATTAATTTCACTCATTCTTTCGCTCCCGGATAATTTTGATGTGTTTATCAAACTCATGCTGCAAATGAATAACTGAATCTTGATACATGTGGAATCTGGTTGCGTGATGCGCGCTTGATTGCTGAAACTTCTCCATCAATACATATTCGTCTTTAGCTTTATTTTCATTCTCTTTAATATGCTGAAAGGCGGATACTAATTGCTCATACTCTTTTGGCGATGATTTCTGCTTCAATTCTACCCAAAGCGGATTATTCGGTTGCATGTCTCACCTCGATATTACCAGAACTTGTTTCGAAAATTTGATAATCAATGTGGTCTTGTCGTAGACTCAATATTTCGTTTTTAATTTCAACAAGACTACGCATTTTTTTATGTTCGTCAATTATACTATTCAATGCTTCAGAAAACTTATGCATTTTTCCAAGTAGATTTGCTTTGTTTGCAACGTAAGATACGTTCTCTGGGCTTAAGCTTACTAATTTGTTCATATTTCTACCTCAGCAAGTGGTTCGCTATTTTGATTTTCTAAGTCCTTTTTTAACTGCTCTTCATCAAAAGCTTCCTGTTTTAACTCATCAAGCATTTGATTACTACTTTCTAATTTATCAGACTCTACTTCAAATTCAGTAGGTGTTTTAACAATTAGGTTTTTCTTGTAATTCTGGTCATAAATTACAGGAGTTAAGTTATATTCATCAGCTTTGATAGGTTTGATAATCATTTGATTGTTCAATACGTCCAGGGTGAGTAAAGCAAAATAACCTGCATGCATGTCTAAATGTCGCATGAAAGTCTTAGGGACCGTAATGTAAACCATTCCAGTTCCATTTCCCCTTGGAGTGAGTCGTTTAATTTTGTTAATTTGATTCCAGATTTTACCTTTGTCTTTTTGTGTAAAGGAAATGCCCTTTTTTCTACCCTTCATCATAAAACTATATCGATTCCATATATTTAAATGTTTCGGTTATCAGATTTCTATCGACGATTAAACTATATAATTATTATATAGTCACTCTATTGTAGTTCCTGGTCGTTAGAAAATAATTCATCCGTAGGTATGTTGAGTTTGGTAGCTAATCTAAAAATAATCGAATAGATGGACTTTATTTTCCTGAGAATAATCTGATTCTGTGAGTCAATATAGTCTTTAATCTCCTGTGGGTCTAACGAGTTTTCAGCCATATTTAATTTTTGAACGAGCTTTTCTAATCTCTCAACTCTGCTGTATATATCTTCGCGCAGCGGTTCGTCGCTTTTTTTAACAACATCTCGTTTAACATCTCTAAGAAGCCATCTAACCTTCCCAAAGGATATATTTAGGTTATTTGCGATTTCTCTTAAGGATTGGCCGTTATTTTGCAGTTTTAAGGCGTTTTCTTTCAAAATCTCTTCTTCATCCAGTGGGTCAAAGATTGCTTCCATTTGAAATTAAACATCTTTCGAGTATTTAAACTTTGTGTTGTTCTTTGTGTTGTAAGTCTGTGTAGTTTGAAGAAAATTCCGGGAAAATCTTGTGGTGTTCAAGGGATAGTATTCTTATTTTACCTATTGTGAAGGGCATGCCTATGTATTCCAAAGGTTCGTATAATACTAATTATACGCACTTTGTGCGTATCAATATAATAAATTAATAAATATATGTCTATTTGTGTGATGTATGTGCAATAAGCCACAAGATATAGATATAATATAATCTATCTCTTTCTATTGTTATCTGTATCTATAACTATCTAATGATTATACTTATTAATACTCTTCAAACTATTATCTTATACTATCTTAGCATCCTACGGGTTACCCCGTGCCCTACTGTATCACAACTGTATCGCTACTGCAAAGGCTTAACAGTACTGTGAAAAATACGCAGTACTCTTTTTTATTATACTATATCTTTTTATTTATTTCTCCTAAATATTCATATCTCTACTTTACAGTTACACTTATTTTATTTCTCTATCGACGATAAAATATAAATAATACTGTATTTTATTGATAGAAAAGTATATATATACTACTGCTTTGTAGATAATATCAAATATAAAAATAGAGTTATGGGGAAGAGGTTATTAGCTTAACTTACTTCCCTATAGCCTACATACAAACACAATGATAACAATAAAAATACAGCATAACAGAATGATGATAACAGGGTATAGTAATAATAGTATCTTTTGTATTAATCAGTATATCGGGAGACCCCGAGCCCCTGAAGCAGAGCAAACCACGAGTTTATGGGAGTTCTTGGGGGTTAGCCAATGAATAAATACGTTATTGTTTATCAAGGTAAGGGTTTAATGGGTTGGTATCCTAATAATAACTTTTATGGTTCTGTTAAAGATATTATACGCTTTAGCACGAAACAATACTATACTTTTGATACTTATGAAGAAGCAGAGCTTAAAACAATGCAAATGCTTATTGATATGTGTAAAATGGAAGGAGAAATAAAGCTTAGTTTTAAGGTGTATGACATAGTAAAGAAGTTAACAATCATAGAGATGAAAGGAGGTAATACGTAAAACATGGGCAGACATTACACAGGAGATATAAACGGTAAGTTTTGGTTTGCTGTTCAAAGCTCCAACGATGCCGACTTTTTCGGAGTTGAGGGAGTAGAGCCAGAGACTTTAGAATACCGTTTTGAGGAATGTGATAAACCCAAAGTTAAACAAGGTATTGCTAAATGCAAGAAGGTTTTAGGGTCAAAGTATAGCAAATTACAAGAGTTTTTTAACAATGAAAGAGACTGTTATAACGATGAAGAAGTAAGAGCTTATCTTAAGTTAGAAACCCAAGAGGAAACCCGTAAAGCATTAATGTGGTATGCTCGTTTAGAATTAGGCAATAAAATTCTTGAGTGTCTTGATTACAAAGGTTATTGCAGTTTTACGGCAGAGTTATAAAGATGGCTATTATAGAAACAGTTGACGAGAGCTTATTTATTAGAGCTTTCGAAGATTATAAACGAGTTGTTACAGAAGAAAATAAGAATGGTAACTTCACATATGAAGGTTTAAGGCATTTATACGCTTATTTGGATGATTTAAGCGAGAGTATGAACGAGCCTTTAGAGTTAGATGTTATTACTTTATGTTGTGATTATGCACAATATGAAGATTTAAACGAATATCTAAGCAATTACTACAATCCAGAAAAGATTAAGGATTTATGTGAAGACATTAAAGAAGGAGCAAGCACACAAGCAGATTTAAACGAGGCAGAACTCCAAGAGTTTAAAGAGCATATTGAGGAAGAGATAAACGACAATACAACTTTAATTAAGTTTAGTGATGACTTAGACGACGGGTTTATAATACAAGCATACTAAAAATAAACAAAAATACCTTTTTTCTTTTCCGTTTTTTGATTTTCAAGGTTTAAAAGGTAACAAAGATTACTTAATAACCTCAAGTAATAACCATGTAGCGAGATTATACAATACTATCTCAAGCATGGTTTTAATATTCACAACATGACAGAAACAAACAAAGAAATACGATTAAAAATATTAGAAGTAGGCGAGATAGTCTTAATTAAAAATAGTTTATACAAGGTAGGTTTAAAGAAATGGACTAACGGCACCCACGAAGGTTTTAGCCCTAACTTAACAAAATACCAACCAAAATACCACGAATCAATAAGCATAAAGAAATCTAACGAATTTAAAACTAAAATGTATCCAGTTATCAATAAAATAGTGCTAAGCAAGAAAGATAAACCAATTAATGAAAAGAAAGTTAAGTTTAAGGATATTCTAAATTTACAAGGAGGTTTAAACAATGGAAAAACAAACGTTTAGCAGTGTTTTTAAGAAGGAATTCAAGAAACACGGAGGCGATACAAGCAAATTAAGCGAGTTATTTAAGGCTTTGATTTGGTTAGGTCTTGCAGTAATATTTGCAAGTGTGTTTTATCACTTAGCAACACTTAAATGAAATGTGAATTTTGTAATTCAGCATTATATCATACTTACTTTAAAGTATTATATGAGAAAAAAGAAATTATTATTTGTTTTGATTGTTATAGTTATACGGATAAAGAGATTAAATTTAAGAGCGTGTTAAATGATAAGGTCAAGATACATTAATTTAAAATATCAAAATTGGATAGCTGAAGCTTTAAGCAATTGGACTAAAAAAGAGAGTATTGAAAGCTTTGGAGAAGAAATAAAAGGCTTATCCTTCGATAGTTTGATATTTCCAGAAGATAAAAAACAATTCTTAAAGTTAATTATGCAACAAATGAGAATTAAACCTCTTGATTTGTTAATGTTTGGGCATCCTGGAACGGGTAAAACTTACACATCTAAAGTTTTAGCTTGCGAATTGAATAAACCATTCATATACTTAAATGGACAAATGAATCAAAAGAGAATAGTAGAGATTATTTTAAATGCTAAAGATAACGCTCTTATTTTAATCGATGAAGCGCACAATCTACCCGATAAAGTGCAAGAAACCATTTACCCAGCTGTAGAATATAGAGAGATTTCCGATAATGGAGAACTAAAAAAGGTTAAAGAAACAGTTTCATTTATTCTAACTACAACAGAACTTGACGAAATACCAAAGCCTTTACAAAATCGTTTGTTAAATATCCAATTTGACGAGCCAGATAAAGAACTTTGCATTAAGATATTAACAAATATGCAATTAAGCGACGATGTAATTATTAACTTAATCAAATATACGCAGAATATCAGAAAGTTAAAGCATTTAGTCAAATATATGGATTTGTATGGAGTTAGAAGTTTTGAAACGTTAAGAAATGTATTTAAAATGTCTGGAATAGATATAAATTCTGGCTTATCTTTTGAACAAATTAAATACTTAGAATACCTAAAAAGTCACGACAAAGCAAGCTTAAGAGCTTTATCGCTTTACTTAAGACGCTCAGAGAATTATATTAAAACAGAAGTAGAAGAAGACTTAGTTAGAAAAGACTTAATAATTGTTAGTTCAAGAGGTCGACAGGTTCAAAGCTCTGGTTCTTCTTCTTTCTCTTCTTCAACTTCATAACTTAAAGCCGCCCTCTTTTGACGTTTGATAGCTCTTAAAACACTGTCAAGTTTACCTTCTCTTCTCATTTTGTCTAAAACATCAGGTAATGCATGTTGAATTTTCTGGTTTATATCTAAAATGTTATAAGTTACATTTAAAGATGCTTTTTGTAGTTTACCTAAAACTTGGTCAACGTGTTTAATATGACTTAAAAGCGCGTCACCTAATTTTGTATAACTTGCCCAATCTTTTACCTTTACCTTGAAGGCGCGTTCACAATGTGGACAACTGATAGTTTTATCTTTCTCTTCTAATTCCTTATTTAACTCAACAAACTTGTTCCACATCATTAAGTTTAATTCGCTCATTTGGTCTACTGTGTTAAAGTATTTCGCTGCAATGTTCTTTTGAAACTCTCCTTTTTCCTGAAGAAGTTTTATAGATTTACTTTCCATCTTCCTTAAGAATTCTGCGACATCGTAATCCGTTACTCTTTCCATTGGATTATATTTAGCGTTGATTTCCGTAGCTATTTGAGAGTTTGATAAATTATTAGCTTTCAAGTCGATGACTTTCTCTTGAATAACTGTTCCTAATTTTTCTATCCGGATAGTCATGTTATTTTAAACTCCTCTGCATTAATAAATGTAACGTCTACATCTACTTTATGAACATATCCACAGATATTACATGCTGAATTCTGTTTATTGACACGATAATGCTTACTTGAACGCGTTCCGCATTGTGGGCACTGTTGTTTTAATCTGTCTTTCATCTGTAGTGGGGGTTTAATTGCTGGGGATGTGCTTTCCTTCCTGGTTTATTTATTATTTGGCCGTGCACTCTTCTATGGCATTCTAAACATATTTTATCAAACGGAGGTTTATGATGCCCTATCAAACTATGCTTTGTAAGCATTCTGTATTGTCCGCAACGGTGGCATTTTGAAATCATAAAAGGTGACTAATCCTCATTAGTTTAAGAACCTTGCAGTTTGTGGAAAAGATTAGTCTTTGTTCGCTCTTGACGAACTCGGCTCCCCCAAAGCCTGCAATGTATCCACTATGTAATGTTCTTCTACTTTTTTTAGATAACCTTCTGATTCTAATAAGACAAGTAAGTTTCCGTATATGCCTTTGATTGGAATCCATCCGTTTCTCAAGCTATTTGCTAAACCTTCTAAATGATTAACAAGTCTTTGTTCTTTTACTCGCATTTTTTACTTAAATTACCCTCTTTTTCTCGGATAGATAATAATCTTAAATGATGACACTGCTTTTCTAAGCACTGATTTACATATTCTTTTTTAACTAAGCCTTGATGCCATCTAAAAGTGCAATAAGGAACATATTGATTTCCATTTAAGTCTAATGGTTCGTAATACTTAACCCAGTTTTTAGGCATTGTTAATCTCCATAAATCTATATCTTGTGTAAGTAATTTCTCCTCTTTTCTTACCTTTAGAAGCAATAAGAAATGGAATATCGAATTTTTCTCTAAGCCACTGGACTTTTTGTTTTTCGATTCTATCAAGCTCACCATTCATTTTACATTCAACAAAACAAATATCAGACAAATTGCTTTTGTTAATGCAAATATAGTCTGGAAATCCTGTGCTAATTGACATAGGTCTTTTAGTGACTGGATTCCACTTTGCTTTAGCTTTCTGAAACCTTCTGGAATACTCTCCTATATCTGATTCGTAAACTTCTGAAACGTTATGGTCGAAACGAATAACTAAATAATCCTTTGAAAGATTTTCATAAACTTTATCCTCGAATCGCTTTCCAGCAGCTCGAGATTTCTTCCCGATTTTAGACCGTTCTTTCGTCTCCATCTTTCCCCCTTGTTGGATTATATCTCATTCTATTGTGCTTCTCATACCTATCTTGAAGGCGTTCATAGTGTCTGGTTAGAACATGTTCAATTATTTCGTGATGAAGCTCATATTTCCCAGGATTCCTGGTAACATCTTGAAGAGCCAAATATGTCTTCTGGATTTGTTTTTCTAATCTCATTTCCTATGTCTCCCAGCAAAGTAAGCATACACTCTAATATAAGCTTTACTACATACTTTAGAGCAAGTGCGGCTGTTTTTGCGTCTTACATTTTTACTTGTTCGAAGACTTGAAGTTCTATGGCCGACAAATGCTTGAAATTCTTTATTGCAAATAATGCACTTTAAATTAATTAGCTTTCTCATGCTTCTCCTGCTTGCTTTTGCACTTTTTGTTTCTGCAAATGTGCTTGCCTCTACCTCTTGAGCCTCTGCCAAAAGGAAAGTTTCTCTTTCTTTTCAAGCTACCACGGCAACTTATACAAGACCAACTCATATCGCATACCTCCCTAATATTGTTTTTAGATTATCTAATGGATTTCCAGACATATTCAACCATTCATCTCTAACTTTCTTTAATGGAATTGCAATTAAAGTAGTGTTATCTTGGTCGTATCGCTCCTCTACTTTCTTAAGCCAGCTCTCTGAATAAGCTTCTTGTAGCTCATAAACGTAGAAATGTATCTTACTTGAACGCTTTTTAGTTTTTCTATCAAAAAGTCTAACCCAAATGTCAGGATAGTCTAAATTCTCTTGTAGGGGGTCGTATTCAGTGTAAATTGGGCAATACCTTGCATCTGGATGGTTTCTCCTAATTAGCCTTACTAAGAGCAGTTTACAGACATCGTGAAAGTCTACGGCTTCTGAGAAGTTACGCAGTGCTATCTTGTTATTTCGTTTGAAATCTATATTTCCGTTACTCATATATCTTATTCCCCAATACATTTATGTTACGATAAGTTCTTGCGCACTTTTGACTGCAAGTTACCACATTACCTGGCCTGATATTTCTTCGCATATACCCTTTCTGATGAGCTCTTAAGTATCTCACAAACTTACGACCGCAGGCAACACAATGAATCTCAATGAATTTCTTGATTGGTCTTTTATTGGGCATCCTTTTGCTCCTCACGTTTAATTAGATGAAAGAATAACGCTAACTTATGAGAACAAATCAGGTCTGGATTACGCATGCTCATTAGTCTGCAATTACAGGAATGCTTAAAGGTATAGTCTTCATATTTTAAGATAACTGAATGTTGTTCTGTAGAGCCAGCTATTTCAGCTATTACCGAACTATCATCTTCATGTGTTATTACGATTGATTTGTTAATCGTATAGGCTTTTTTGAATAAACTATTTCTCATAATTTTCACCCACCCTTGTTATTTTTGGTTTTTTATCAATAGTTAAGTCTATTAATTGTTCATCTGAATAACCAGCGTCTTCATTTGCCAGAATCAAATCAAATTCCATTCCAAGAAGGTCTGGATGTGAAGTTATTGTTGTTCTAATTTTACGTAAAAATGAAACTCTAATTATCACAGTATATTCAGAAGTTAACCATAATATCTTTTTTGTTCGGAATGGATTTCTCATTTGATAATTACCTCATTAACGTTAGATAATTCGATAATTAAATAAGGCCTCTGTATCCCATCTTCTCCCAAGATATTCTGAATCTTAGTATTTAATGGTTGATTTGTTATGTTAATTACATTAACCTGTGTTCTTGCTCTGGCTACATCGCGACAAGCTCTTACAACTAAACGATGTTTCTGGCATAAACGGAATCCTGGAACGACGGGATTATTACACAACGTGCATAGACCAAGTTGCTTATGCAAAGCTCGTTTACATTTATGTTCTTCTAATAGCCTTAATCTGGCTGCCTGTTTATCTGTGTTATTAATTTGCATTGTGTTAATTATTATCTTGTCCTCCCATTTATCGGCATTTTTACTGTTTGAAAATACCATTTACTACAAAAGTCATTGCATTCTTTTTCGTCTTCCCATTGTTTGACATGATTTGTGCACATTTGAGAGTAGCTTCTTTCAACTATGTGAAGACAACCAAGTTCACACGACCTGGCATTTTCTCTGTCATTTTTTATTTCACGAAGGTCATACTGTGATGTAACCCAATACACTATTCCTAACAATGAAAAGATTATTACAAGTGAAGCTATTATCAAACTAAAATAACTTGCTCTGTTAATTGCTCCTTGAGGAATGTTCATTTCAAACACCTCTTGATATATTCATTAATCAAATCGTTATTATCATAATAATTTACTTTTTTATCAGTTATTGAATTATTACAATCAGTATGATATGTTACATTTTTAGCTAATTGCTCGTTTGCTGTTATTTCTGTGACTATCCATTGATAAGACTTACCTTCAAAGTCTCCATAATTAGCAATACCTGTAAACGAGCCTTCAATATATCCTGATTCTTTTGATTCTATTTGTTGAACTTGATTTTGAATGTAATAATCAACTTTTTTGCAACTTAAATTATAATCGTCAAATAAATCAAATAAAATTTCAGTGTCATTTCCGGCTTTATAACATCTATCAGCTTCACGCTGCATTTCGTCTTTTTTAGCGATTCTTATTCGCTCTGATTCTTCCCATTGAGCATTGGCTAACTGGTCAGCATTATGGCTTGACATAATCCATTTTCCATCGTGTAATTGGCAGTATAAATCTTTTCCATTTGAAATATCTTGACTCTTGCATTTAAGATGCGCAAAAGACCACTCTGATTTTACCGGAGCGTAAACAATAAATAAAATAAAAGATACAATTATATATATTATAAATACAAATCCCAAATCAAAATCCATTTCTTCAACAGTTTTTTTAGTTTTCATTGTGTTTAGTAGTTATATATCGCAGGATATTGGCAATTTCTCAAAGCCCATTCAGTCCAGTAAATTAACCAGATTAAACGCACCTTGTTATAACTATGTGTCTCCTCTCCTTGTGGAATTTGAATGAAGTCATCTTTAATGAGCCGAGGGTCTAATCCTGCTGGTCTTTTATCAGTCATATTTAGATATTCAAGAGCGTCCTTAAATTTAACTAAATGCTGTCTGGTTAATGGAAAGCATCCAGGATGTTCTCTCATTAGTCCAATTTCTTCATTGAAAAATGTATCATATAACCCAACTTCTTTTAAGAAATTAGCCCATTGTGAGTATCCTGGATGTCGGCTGTTGGTATTTTGAGTTAGTGTATCGCCCTCAAAATTAGGTGCATCTGGCTCGCTATGTCCATTAACTATCCAGCGAACATAAAACTCATCCTCTCTGACCTCACTTTCTATTTCAGCATTTCCGATATAAATATCGTAGCTCATTGTGTTTCACCTTCAACCTCTTCAATATCTTCGTCTAAAACTAAAAATCCATAATTTGCATTTGACCTGTCTTGAAATATATCTTTGGCTTGTTCTAAGCTGTCAGCTTCACATTCTCCACAATCAAAACTTTCAACGGAGGGATAGCAAATAGCTTTATATTTCGTCATTGTGTTTCACCTATAAGTTTTTGTTTAAGTTCTTCTAAATCAGTAATTATTATTTCATCTTGTTTAATTATCTGAGAAAACACTCCGCTTACTTTACTATCATTTTGCAAATAATTTTTATCTTCTTGATATAGTAATATAAGTTTATCAATTTCTTCAATAATTGCGAGGGTTGAATCTTTAACTACGTTAAATGAGATTTTATTAAGTCCATAATTCTGAATAAATTCTAATTCTTTCAAGCTTATTATTTTCGACGTGTCTGGATGTTGTATTTCGTTACCCATGGCTCCGTTCAGGACTGGAACGGTTTGGTCGTTGGATTGTCCATTTCGGTAATGGGGCGAATCCTCAGCATTACTGTTTGAAGCATCCAGACTATTAGATATGTCCTTATTATCTGATTTGGTAGTGTCGCTCCCGTCGGGTATTTGCCCGATACTCGCCCGCGGTTTTCGCTTCTCATTCACAGATAAACTAACATTGTTGCTTTTCTCCGAGCATTTAATGTCAGACTCCTTAAAGGATACGTTGGCTATTCCGTCATAAGGACTATTAAACGTGTCGGGCTCACGTGGGCTCGAACCACGGCGACCTGCTGCGCGAGCAGATGCTCTAATATTAGAGTGCCGACCAAGCGCCTCTCTTTCGACATTTGTTGCCCGACTATGATTTTTATCTTCTTCCCACCACTTATTGCGTGTTTTTATTTCTTTATCCATTTAAAGCCCTCCACATAAATACCATCCCGAATAATGCAAAGAAATAGGGCATTATTAAATCAAAAATCTCTAAATTACCCATGCCAAAATAAAATCTATCCCCATAAGCAAATATAGCAAATAAATAATAAGCAATTGACATACCTAAATAAAATCCGTTAATTTTTCCCATTAGGCACCTCTCTAACAAAAAGTACATGACCTACCGAATTGGATTCAGCAAAATCAACATAGTTCGAGCTAACATCGAGGCTCCCGTCCAAATACACACCCTTTGTATACTTTTCAAATTTTGTGGCACTCCAAAAAAACATCCATCGCCCGTTGCTTAATTTCTTTCTATCTTCAATTTTATCCATAATTTTGAATAATTCCCATTGTTTTGGTAATCTAAATCCTTCTTCTGGGCACAATACTTGAGCTGAAACTAAATCTTCTGCTTTAACTGGGGAAGTTACTTCATATCCAGCTATCATCCAAGTTTCTTTTGCAGGCATATCTTGACCGCATTTATCGCATTTCATTTTGTTGACCTCAGATATATAGTAGTTTCGAATGGGTTCATTGCACTAATTTCTTCGCGAGTAACCCTTTCTTTCCAAACAACTGTTCGGGCGCTATTAAATTCACTTGAAGTTGCTGGGCAATCAGCAATTTTATCGCGATTTGGAGCTAAATTACTAAAAGCCACAACAACCAAGACGAAGACTTGCAAGAATAATATTATACGCAATAATAGCCTTATACGCAATAGGGTAATGTCAAGCTTTCCTTTCATTGGCTCACCTTCACAGTATAGTGCATTGTGTATCTTACGTCTGAGACATTCTTATTTGATTCAAATAATTCACGTTCTTTTTCCAAATATTCGGTGTCGTTTGTAGTTTCAAATACATAATATTTATCATTTATTTTATAAGTTAATATATAGTGAATATTGTTATCGGGCTCTAAACTAATTTGTCGAGTCCAAATAGGAACTCTTGAGATATTATAAACGCTATTGCTATTCGTAAATTGTGGAGTAAAGTTAGCATAGTAATATCTAATGTTTTCATTAGAGTATTCTGGAATAGACATATTGTAATACAGGTTTTTATAATCATGTGTGGGTTTTGAGCGATATAATTCATAAATGCCCAGTCCGAATAAGATGGCTACAATCAAGCCTGTTATTGTCAAGAAAATACCTATCTGATTTGTTCTCATCGGTTCACCTGAATACGTTTGTATTCTTTCTTTTTATAATTATTCATAAACTCAAATTGCTTTACTGCTAAAATATGTGAACAGCTTCCGAAACCATCGGTCTTTTGCTTAGACTTAAAGCCCTGGCAATTGCATTGGAAGTCACCTTCAACTGAAATAATGTTGTAAGTAGTAGAATTATATCCTTTTATAGGTAAAACATTCCATTGGGTATCGCCTAATTTCTGTATACAATTTCGTAGTAAAATAATTTCTGCTTTTCCAAGTAATGTTGCTGCTTGATTCCAGTTCTCACCCTTAGAGTTCTTTATTACAAGTAATTGTTTACTTTCAGGTTCCCAGAACATTACGTTATATTTAGTAATTTCTTTAGGAGATTCTATTGTTGTAAACGCTTTAAATTCTTCACTTTCAGTCATCGGATTAATTTCTTTTCCTCCGTTAGATTATTAAGTAGGTCTTTTTCAAGCTCTAATTTGGTCTCAAGCTTCTTTACTTTCAACTTCTGTTTATAAATCATATCGTTATAGCGTCTGATTACAGGTAGTATTTCCATAGTTAGTGTTATAAGACCTCCTTGTAAGTGTTAACCATTCTTGTTTTGATTTTTCTTCACCAATTGTTTTACAAACTCCGCAGCGCACCAAAGAAGGTCTCTGATTACGCTTAATAATTAAAGGCCTTTCACAACCTCGGCACTTAATCTTCTTGGTAAATTTACCTAAGTCGCTCGTTTGGGGGGTCATTACTTCCCCAAGGTCTATGTATGTCATTTACTAAAATCTTCTTGTGTGAGTTTCCAAAGTAGTTTGGAAGTATCTCGAATATGGTCAATAGTTATTTGTTGGTCTGGAAATTGGTCTTTATTCAATTTAAACACCTCTATAGCTGCATTAACTGCCCATTGCTTAGATATTCTTTCCTGGGTAATCTTAGCTTGCTCATCGCGTGCTTTCCATTGGTCATTAGTAGCTGCTTGATTATAAGTTGGTCTACTTGGAGTATACGGTTTCTTTGCAGGAGCACTGCTTGCGCCAGATAACTTAATGAAAGCAATGAAAGAATCATCTTGCTTATTCAAAGAAAACTCAACATCTGACCCAACTTTAATGTTCTTAACCCAAACATCCTTTATGTATTCATCTAAGTAATATGTATTCTCAAATCCAGTGTCTTCTGTAATCTCATAAGTGCGTAAGCCGTTTTCCTCACTTATTGATTTTACTTTTCCTTTTCTTCCGCTCATTGTCTTAACTCCTGACTCATTTTGTATTGTCTAATCAAAGATTCAATTAGAGCACTATAACTTGAAAAGCTATAACGCTCTTTGAGTTCACGCAACATAGCATGAGTCTCCTTGGTTACTTTGATTGTGACTATCATCTTGGTGGTCATACAGTATACTCTCATTACTACTATTTAAATGTTTCGCTTGCATAATTTTTCTCGTCGATAATTCTTGTTTTTGTTCAAAAATTTCTATTCCTAATTCGGTGATTCTATAGTATTTAGAGCAATTATGATAACCTTTATAAGAATATATTCTCTCGACGAGCATCCCGTCGATTAAATAACTAATGGTTGCATCAACATAATTAATGTGACATTTTACTAATTTGCAAATATCTTTTCTATTTAATGGCTTGGTATTAATATAGAATTGCCCCAGGATTTTAAGTTGCACTTCACTAAGATGGATTCCTTTAGCTAAACTCTTCATCTGCTCACCCGTTAAAGTATGCTGCGTTTCCATCTTTTATCTATATTGTTAATCGTATGCGAACTCGACTGTCACAGTAATTAGTGTTACTGTGGTGGTCAATTTCATTTTAGCAAACCCCCCCTAACAACCCCCCTACTTAACCGCTCACCAAATGGTTCGCTGACTAATGAAGTCTACATTGACTACCACAGTCACATTAAGTGACTGTTGAATTACTAATTGATAACTACTATTTAAATGTTTCTATCCTAATCGGATAGAGTTTATCTAAATTATTAATTAAATTATCTGCATGTATGCCTTGAGCCTCTAACTGATGCAGCCTTTGCTCTGTTTCAGATACTATTAGTCTATTACTTACATCTATTGAAACTGTAGACCCAGGATATTTTGCTTTAGCCTCAGCTACATAAATAAACACATTCTCCATGGCATGTCTTCTTGCTTTCTGGGAGAGTAATTTAAACTCCGGAGAGTGAATATCTAACTCTAATTCTTTAGCAATATAGTAGGTTGAAGCTTCTGAGGCTTCTGCAATACGATAAATTAAATCAGCATCTCTTGTTACCATGTAAAGTAAGACTTCTGATTCTAATGGGTTTATAAAACCATTTCTTTTTAAGATTCTTTCAGATTCTATGTAATCAGCTTTTTTTAGAATGCTCATTTTTCTCCTTTAAGATTTCAAATAGATAGCCGTTAACGTTGAATAGCAAAGCACATAGGGCATCCTCAAGCTCTTCATTAGGCTCATATTCTCGGTGCATTAACCACCAATCCATGAAATGTCTCAATGCCGACTTAATATATGCCTCTTTAGGTATTCCTTTCTGCCAATTATCACTTGCTCTTAGTTTACCATCGTTTTGAATACGGTTCTTATGCATATATTCTCCAAAACGTTTGATAACAACGGGGCTTAAGAAACCTTCATAATCGAATTTATTCTCGTCAGAATCACGAGTTGCTCCTGTTTCAAAGTTCCGCATTGGCTAAAAACTCCTCAAGAGCTTTGTAACTTGTAAACATCTCAGAAGCATGATATTGAAGCCAAGGATGTTCAGATTGTCCATTGGTGCAAACAATAAAGACTGGAATCTTCCAAAGATTTGCATAGACTATCTCTTGAATAGTGCCATAACTTAAAGCTCCGTCAATAACAGCTACCATATAATCTGAGTGAGAGATTAAGGCCAAACAGGATTCTACAATTGACTTGCTGTTTAATTTAGCATAGTAATCTGCATTAGATTTATCTGATTTGGTAAAGACTTCGTGAGTATGCTCGTTATAAAATGGATTGACAATGCGAACTCTTTTTAATTTCTTTTGAAGTTTGTCTCCAAATTTCTTTATTTTTGTTCGACTGTTAAATGGATGAGCTAAATAAATATAATTTCTACTCATACGCTGGCACAAACTCTTGTCTCAAAGAGCTTATTCCCCCAGAATTATATTCTACTGTGTTAATTCCGAAGCCTTTATGAGCAGCTAATTTCTTGCCACGCATAAAGATACTTTGGCCAGCTAAGGTTCCACTTTCAAACCCATGAACATTTCTTAAGAACATATATAAGAATTTGTGATAATGACCTGAGTGAACAATATGTGGCTTTTCTCCTCCACTAAAGGATTCAATTAACTTTTGTAACTTATAAGAATGAGCGTATGCTGTGCCGTCATTTGCATGGAAGAGTTTAATTCTAATTTTATCTACAGCTAAATCACCTTCCCATTCACCTAAATGAGTAAAGTTTGGTAACTGGCGTTCTAACTCTTTTCCAACAATAACGCCACCATTATTCTTTTGATAATACCATTGGTCGTGATTTCCATCAATTCCATAAATTTGAGCTGGCAAACGCTTATAGAGCTTCAAGGCTCGTTCAAATTGTTGTTCAAAGCCTATTTCACTTAACTCATAAATATGCCCTGGTCTTCCAGACATCCCTTCTAAATGGTCTCCTGGATGTAGAATAAAGTCTACTTTCTCTTGCTTAAAGCGTGAAGCTGCATAATCAAATAATGCCTCATCAAATGTCTTATGTCCTATATGTGTATCAGAAATATATCCATACTTGAACTTGTTATGTTTCCCAGTTAACTGTGGATGTTTAGGTTTAGATGCTCGAGCAGATTTAAGGGCGAGAATAGCTTCTGTTTCAGTAATCCCGAGAGATGTAATAACCGATGCTAAATCAGCCATAGTTATTATAACTAAGACTTGTATTTAAATGTTTCTAAAAAATATTAAAAAATAAAAAAATAAAATTATTGAGTGTTGTTACTCGTAAAGTTTAACAAGTGTTAAATCTTCATCATCATAGTTTGCTTCTGCATCAACGAAGTTGTCGTCGAATACTAAGTCTTCTACTGATAATGTAACCTTAACCTTTGCTTTTTCTGCGTCTTCAGAGTCTGTATCTCCGTCATTGTAATAAGTAACTTTTAGTTCTAATTCAACGTCGGCAGAATCTCCGTTTACGTCTACATCACTATCTTGAACGACAACGCTTTTAATGTCTTTATAGTTTTCAACATTTTCATCATTGTCATTTAATAGTAACACGAGTGATTTCTGGAAATCTCTGCTGTCAATTTCCTCTAAAGCAAGCTCAAGAGCCTTTTTCTCTTGTTGCTTCTCTTCTGTGATAACGTCATACATCTCTTGGACTTTTGAGTCATCAATGTTAGCCGCTGGGGTAACAGGACTTGCAGCTGGGACTTGTGGTGCTTGCACAACAGGAGCAGGAATATCTATTTTGATATTCGCTACTGAGCTGGCTACAGCATCAGAAACTACTTTGTTTAGGTCTGATTGATTAACACTTGGCACTTGGATTTCTTTATCTTTTCCGAAATAATTTACAATTAATACTGTATTTATAACAAGAAAAGCAATTATGATTCCAAGAATGATTCCAGTTGTTTTTTCCATCGTTTTCCCTCCTTACAGTTATTAACTTAAGATTGCTTCCAAGTCATTGAAGACATGTTTGTTGATGGGTGAATTTGAGAATTTCTTAATAACTTCGAATACGCCATTTCTATAAATAACTATGAATCCATAGTCTCTCTCTGAAAAATTATCTACTAACTTCTTTATAGCAGTTTTGACTTTTTTGTCCATCTTATTCTTTCACCCAATATTCAAATGAGTCCAGAACGAATTTACCAACTAAAGTGATAATAAACTGTTGCCAGGCAGGGTCAACAACCAATACAGAAGCAACTAATGGTAAACCTATTTTGATTAATTCTTTTAAGGTTTTGCTATTGCCCTTGAACCATTCAGCAAATTGCCACCCTTCAAAATTGAATCGTGCCATAATAATCCTACCTTTTTGAACTATTTAAATGTTTCTATGTTAGAATATGCACTGAGCATCAGGTAGCTTTTCTCCATATCAAGGTTACTTCCCTACCCGATGTGATATACCTCAGCGGCTCTTTAAAATAAATTATAGTTTAAATAACTATCTCAGGCACCTGAATTAAGACATAACGTAGCAACCTATTCTTGCTCCGTAATTATAATTGTAAAGATACCTTGCACCCGTAACTCTTCCAGAACTTGTTCCAGCTCCGACGATTGTATAGTTATTTCTATTCAAATTGATAGGCGTAGAGAATGCACAATTATCTGCGCAGTTAATAATCCAATTGCCAGATGTGTAAGTGCAACTATTACTCCCAGTTCCATTAAGGCCTTGAACAGTTCC
>ERZ869925.140-NODE-140-length-44857-cov-4.775791_pt1 | contig 44857 bp, 69 predicted proteins | sample MGYA00579311_ERZ869925 | MGnify/ENA primary metagenome ERZ869925 (study PRJEB32216, sample SAMN09231817) | wastewater metagenome | place: USA: Maryland | collected 2016-07-30 | study: EMG produced TPA metagenomics assembly of the PRJNA472060 data set (Reclaimed...
CGAGGGCTACCCCGCGGTCAAACTGACCGGGCAGGCGCCGGCCGGGCTGTCGTCCGACGACGAGGCCGCGAATCAGACGTGGTCGACGCTGGCGGATGCGATGTCCGCACAGATGGAGCGCGGCGGGCGGGCGATCCACGACATCATCCTGGGTGACGGCCGCCGTACCTGGGTGTGGGGCCCGGTCCGGGTGCCCTCCGACATCGACATGGCGCAGGCCGACCTGATCCGCAGCCAGCGCGACGAGACGCTGATCCGCAACGGCGCCGCCGCGCCCGCGCACATCTCGGCGCGCTACCAAGGCCCCGAAGTCCTGCCCGATCCGGTCATCCCGGCGGACTGGCGCGGGGTGCCACCACAGGGCGTGGAGGGCGTGACGGCAGCCTACGTCGGCGCCCACGAAGCGGGGCTGATCTCGCGAGAGACGGCGGTCCGCGGTCTGACCGCGGTGGGCGTGGCGCAGGCGTCGGACATCGTGGCGCCGGGTGTCGCTCGGGAGGCGGCGGACGCTGCCCCTGCGGACACCGCGCCGAGTCAACCCCCGGGCAGCGTGCACGCCGCTCCGGGGGCTCAAGTCGCGGCGGCTTAAGCCGCTGCCTGCGTCCTCTCGGCTACCCGCCGCCCGGCTGGGCGAGGGGGCGGGATTCGAACCCACGTTGTCGACCCGGATGGGGTAACCGACCCGCTCGCCGTGAGCGAGCTTGCTGAGCAGCTATCATCGTGGCTGATGGGTGGCGTTGCAAGCCATCGCCGCGCGTGGTAGCCGTGCGCATGGCCCGCTATCGCGCGACATCGCCGCTCTCTCCGCCGGTCCGGCTGGACACGGGCGCGCTGCGCGTGGAGGCGCTGGTTCCCCCGGGCGTCCAGACATACGACGTCAACGGCCAGCGGGTCCGTGAGTACGTCGCGCCGGAGGAGCTGCAGGCCCCTGACTACGTTGACGGCCTCGCCGGGCTTCCGGTGCTGTTCCGCGAAGGCAAGCATCCCGGCACGTCCGACGGTATCGTCTCCGTCGATGACCTCGGCGGGGCGCGCCAGATCGGGACCCTGCTTGGCCAGCGGTGGACCGACGGCGGCCAAGCGCTGGCGATGGCGCTCGACGCCCCCGACGCGGAAGACATCGCCCGGCGCTACCCGTACGTGTCCGTCGGCTACCGCGCCGATCGCGATCGGAAGCCGGGCACCGCCCCCGACGGGACGCCGTACGACGTCCGGCAGGTGCGGCGGCGCCAGCCGAACCACGTCGTATTGACGCACGCGCCGCGCGCTGGCTACGCCGCCGCGGTCCGGCTCGACGCCGACGACACCGACACCCCGGCGACGCCGGACGGAGATCCCATGGAAGAGGCATTGGCCAAACTGATGGCCATGATCGAGGCGCTCGCGGCGGATGTCGCCGCGCTCCGCAAAGCACCCGAGGCGCCAGAAGTCGAGCCCGTGATGGACAGCAAGCCGCGCATGGACACGATGGACGACGTCCTCGCGATCCAGTCCGCCGCCGCCGATCTCGGCGTGGTGCTGGACCCGAAGGCGACGGTGGATGACGCCCGCAAGGCCGTCGCCGCGAAGCTGGTCGAGACGCACAGCGGGATCCGCCTCGACGCCGAGGCCGACTCCGACGCGCGCCAGCTCGCCATCGGCACCTTCGTCGCCTCGCGCCCGTCGCAGGCGGAGCGCATCGCGCGGATGGGCGCCACCCGTCTCGACACCCACAGCGAGGGCACCCGGCCCCGCATGACTCAGTGAGGTAGCCATGGAAGGATCCACCGCCGCCGCCGGGACGTTCCCCCGCATCGGCAGCATCATCCGCGGCGCTCTCGCGCTCGCTCTCATCGTCGGCCTCGCGCCGACCGCCGGCGCGAGCGCCAAGGTCGTGACCGTCACGGTGTCGGCGCAGACCTCCGGCGCGGTGTACGGGCACACCATCACGCCGTTCAACGGCGCCGCGCAAACGATCTCCGTCACCGCGACGAACACCACGCCGGCCACCCTGATCGCGCAGATCATCGTCGCTCACAACGCCAACGCCTACGCGGGCGGCGCCGTCGCTATCGCGGCGGCCTCGTCCACGACGTACACGCTGACCGACCGGACGCCCGGAGCGAACGCGTTCACGTACGCAGAGATCGACGCCGACAACAAGCTTTCGGCCTCGACTTCGGCGGGCGCCGACGCGACCGCATTCACGTTCGGTCGGTACGCCCCGACCAGCGTCGACGCCGACGGCCAGCGCAACGTGGCCCAGCCCTCAGTGCTGGTCGGCGCGGTGCTGACGCTGACGCAGACCCACGACGCGAGCGGGGACTACAGCCTCGACATCATCACGTCGGACCCCCTGGGCGTCACCCGATCCTACCCTGTCAGCTGGACCCACGGCGCCAACGCCGCCGCGACCGACACCGCCGCGACCACGGCGCTCACGACCGCGTTCGGCTCGACCCTGGCGACCGCCGCCGTTGCGTCCACCGGCGTCGTCACCCTGACCCTGCCGATCGGCTACGTCGTCACCGTCGCCGACGTCACCGCGACCGGCGGATCCGCGGCGCTTTCCGCGGCCGTCACCGCGAGCGCGACCGCGCCCTACCCAGCGCTCATCCTCCGCGACGGCGAGAGCTCCACCACCACCGTCGGCGCGGTCCGCTCCGCGAGCATCGCCGGCACGTCGCCCACCTGCCTGATGCCCGCGCCCGGCCCCGTCCTCTTCACCCTTGAGGATCCCGGCGCCGCGGTGACGGCAGGCACCCCGATCTGGATCGACTCCACCACCGGCTCCCCGCGCGCTGTCGCGGCCCCCGGCCGCTACATGCACCCCACGCACGCGTGGGTTGTGCGCAACACCACTGACCTGTTCGGCAACACCGTTGCCGTTGGGGAGGCGCGATGAACTTCGCTCTGAGCTGGACCCGGACCGGGTCCATCATTCCGGCGGATGTCCGCCTCGACGCGGACATGGATCCTGTCGAGGCGCGCGAGGAGATCATCACTCGCGCGCACGCGCGGCTGCAGTGGGCGATGCGGCAGCTGCCGCAGCATGCCGGCAAGACGGTCCGCCTCGATGCTCTGCTGAAGCTGCATGAGCCGATGTCGATGGTTCGTCTCGACGCGAGCCTGACGGGTCGGACCAACGCGGCGGTGTTCGGCGACAACACGCCGATCGATCGGCCCCGCGGTCTCAAGTACAACCAGCTGCTCGACGCGATTCCGGCGATCAGGGTGCCCGTCGGCAAAGAGACGTACAACCTGCTCGAAGGCGATGTCTCCGGCAAGTGGGCCGCCTACAAGCAGGGCCACACCAACGCGGCGAACCCGTACACCTATGCTTACCAGGAGGGCTCGACCCTCCCGATGCACACGTGGTACGCCGACATCTTCGAGCCCGACTGGCTCACCACGGCGATCCGCGGGGAGATCGGCATTGACTACCGCTCCCGCGAGCTCGCCGGCCTCATGCGTGGCGCGCAGGAGCTGCAGTACACGCTGCTTCGCAGCGGGATCACCGGCTTCGTGGCGCACAGCCTGCAGTCGCTGCCCATGTGTCGCGTCGCGACCGCGACCGCGTGGTCCACGTCCATGTCCGACGCGACGATCGACACCTCCACCGGGGAGGTCACCTACGCCATCGCCGCGCAGAAGATCGCCGCGCCCGTGGCGTTCCAGCCGCAGCGGGTGTACGTCGCCAGCGTGCTGCACGCGACCCTGATCGGGCGCAGCAACTACGCGGGCGGCGGCAACCAGGGCGCGTGGGAGATGTTCCGCGCCAAACTGGCGGCTGCCGTGGGTGTCGGTGTCGACGCCATCCAGGTGGTCGACTTCCTCAACAACATCGGAGGAACCGGCGTGCACGGGGTCTGGATCCCGATGGACGAGTCGGGCGAGCGCGACGGCTACCACGGGCGCGTGGTGGCGCTGTCGCCAACCATCGTGGACAGCTTCCCCGTCGAGGGGCGGCTGTTGACCCGCTACGGGGTTCGGATGGGCGGCAACATCCAGCCGGTCTTTGACGGCGCGCTCATGATCCACATCACCGTCAGCTGAGGCACACATGACCGCGATTCGTAACCATGGCGGCGATCTCAAGCTTCCCGGCAAGAAGGGGGAGCAGGTGGTGATCAAGTCGGGCGCGTACCTGTCGCCGGTGCCGGAGGATGTGCGTAATCACCCGCTGGTGAAGTCGCAGATCGCGGCCCGCACCGCGGCGGGTGTCGGCGGGATCGAGGAGATCACCTGATGGCGACGTCCGCACAACGCACGATCGCGCGGGCGCTCGTCCCGGCGTGGGGCGGTGTGCTGGACGTCACCCTCGACGTGCACCTCGACATCGCCGCCGCCTCCGTCGGTGAGGCGGAGTACGGCGACCACTACGATCGGGCGGTGGCGCTGACCGCCGCCATGCAGTCGGCCGGCGTGACCGAGATCGAGCGCGCCGCGCACCGGGCCCGGCTTGAAAGCATCCGCGCGACCTTGCCCGCAACCCTGCCGTGGGTGGCCGCGTGAGCGGGCACATCGCGATCGGCGCGCTCGCTGCCGCACGCATGGCGCGCGGCGTGACCAACGACCGCCAACTCGACCTCGTCGACGCCACCGGCGCCGTCTCCGCGGGCGCGGGCACCTACACCCTGCGGGACCCGGCTGGCGCGGACGTTCCGGGGTGCATCGACCTGACCGTCACGTCGGGCGCCGTCAGCGTCCCCGTCCCGACGGATGCCACGCTCGGACCTGGCTACGTCGAGATCTGGACGATGGCCTCCATCGGCGGACGGGCTCGGGTGATCACCACCACCGCGGTGGTCCAGACGTGGACGCTCGCGTACGACGAGGTCCTCTGCGGTGCCTACGCGGCGACCCAGCGCTACGGGTACATCGGCACGCTGCTGGCCCGGGGTCAGTCGTCGTGGGACGCGTCGGCAACGATCGCCTCGCAACGGGTGTTGGCCGACCACGACATCAAAATGGAGGTTCACGGCGGGCAGCTGATCAGCCGCGTGCTGCTCGCGCACATGGCGGCCGATGCGCTGTGTGCCGAGATCTTCCGGGTCATCGGCTCGAACGGCAACGAGGCGGCGCTCCGGATGGCGGACACGCACGAGGCGGCCTACGCGTCGTGGTGGACCAGCGCCTCCGCCAAGGTCGACACCAGCGGCGACGGCGCGGCGGACGTCCAGCGGGCGGCATCGCCTGCCGCGACGCCAGGCGCTGGGAGCCTCTGATGGCGTCCAGCTACACGCCGCGCATCGACCCGATGCAGCAGGGCAGCGGCAAGCTGCTGCGCTTCACCGCCATCCGCGACCTGCAGGCGATCGCGCTCCAGCGCGCCACAAAGCTGGGGTCTGTCGAAGGCCTCACGCTGTCGGTCGCCGTCACCCTGCCGGAGATCGGCTCGCAGCGCGAGGCCGTCACCGGGCTGCGCCGGGTCGCCAGCAACTTCGGTGACAGGCTGGTCGACGACGCGCGCAAGATCTCGCGCCGGACGTACGACACCGGCCTGTTCATGTCGTCGTGGCGGGCTGAGGCGAAGGTCAGCGAGGCGGGCGAAGTCAGCGTCACCCTGCGGAACCCGGCCCCCTACGCCCGCTACGTCCACCGCTCCGGTGAGCGCGGGCAGACCGTCGTCGACGCCTACATCCGCCCGGCGGTGGCGCGGCGCCGCTCCGAGCTCATCGAGGACGTGAGCACGCTGATCCGCCGCCTCGTCCAGCGCGGGCGGCGCCGATGACCCACGAAGACATCCGCGCCGCCATCGCCGCCCTGGTCGAGGGCCTCACCGTCGGCGTCGCGCTGCGCGTGTCGACCGGCTCCGACGTCGCCGACATGGTCGCCACCGAGATGCAGGCCCACGTGGTCGCCGTCGCCGTCGAGGACGGGCCGGGCGACAACTGGGGTGTCCGCCGCTTCGTCGCGCGGCTCTCCGCCGGCGCCATGCGCGGCTGCGACGAGGTCGCCGGGCGCCAGCTGCTCTCGACGCTGGCCACCGCGCTGCGCGGCGCCATGCTCGCACAGGGCGCGCTCGGCTCGGTCGGCGCGCAGGTCACCGATGCCGAGTCCGAGTCCATCACGCGCGAGGCAGACGCCGTCGTGCTACGACAGACATACCAGCTGCTGGCACCGCCGTAGGGGGCACCTTGTCCGAGCGTGAGTTTGGCCACACACAGCGAGATCTGATCGTCACCTTCGGCGACGGTACGCGCACGTACGCGGCCCGGATCCCGCAATCCGGAATCAAGTGGAAGAAAGCGCAGTTTGCGCCGATTTGGGCGCAGGACAGCGATAGCAGCTACTTCGATGATCCGCGCGCTGGCCCGCTGACGGCGCCCGCCGAACTGATGATCACCGGGCCGTTCCGCCTGTACGACCCCGGCAAGAACACCACCGAAGCCGTCATGCAGGATCTGATCGAGGTGGAGGGCTACGTCAGCTCGACGTGGACCACCACCGGCACGGCCGGCACCGGATACCGGTCGCTGACGGTCACCGTCGCGCTCGCGAAGATCGGTAGCTCGCCGGGCGGTTCGTGGGTCTGGACCAAAGCGATCATCGCCAACCAGCCCGAGTACTCGGTCACGCCGGAAGGCCTGTTCGTCGACCAAATCCAGATGCAGTGCGGGTCGAACCCCGAACTCACCCGCGTCACCTGAGGTCCCGATGTTCCGCACGTACGCCATGACCCTGATCGCCGACGACGGCACCGACATCGGCGGCCCGCTCGCGCTGCCTCTGACCGCCTCGCGCAAGAAAGCGGTGCTTGGCGAGTGGCTCGACGCGCACCAAGATCTCATGGACGCGCTCGATCCGGCCAAGCCTGCGGATGGGCAGCCCTCGCGCCCACGCCGCGACATCACCCCCCGGGAGTTGGTCGGACTACAGGTGCGGCTGGAAGCGGCGGTTGGGATCGCGATCCTCCGCATGCTCCCGGACGGCCACCCGCTCCGCGAGCACTACGAGGGCGGCGAGCATGCCGCGGCGCCCGAGCCGTGGCTGCTGTACGGGACGGCGTTGGTGGAGCGGCTCGCCGACGTCGGGGTGCTCGTCAGCGATCTGCAGGAGCATCTCAACGCGGCGACGGTGTCGGTGGGTCGCACACCCTCCGAGAAGGAGGTCGCCGCCGCCGAGGGAAACTCCGACGCGACCCCGAAGTAAGGGTCGCGGCTGATTTTGACTTCCTGTTCGGCGTCGACCTGTTCGACGCCCCGCCCGAGAGGCGCGCGATGATGATGGCGTGGCATCGCACCGTGCTCCGGCCCGCGCTCGACGGCCTCGCCCGGCTGGGAGCCGGCCATGGCTGATACGACCATCACCATCACCGGCGACGCCCGGGGTGCAGTCGCGGCGACCGTCGCGACTGCCGAGGCGCACGTACGGATGGCGACAAAGATCGCCGCCGAAACCGTGGCGCTCCGGACGCGCATGGAGGCCGAGTGGAAGGCGATTGCCGACGCCGCGGCGAAGCGCGCCAAGGAGGTTGCCGACGCTGCCGCCAAGCAGGCGAAAGCGGAGCGTGAAGCTGCTATTGACAGCGTCAACGCGTGGAAGCGCGCCGACGTCGTTGGCATGTTCAAGCCGTGGTTCGACGCCCGCGAAGAGTACTTGGAGGGCGCCGAGAAGGTCGGCAAAGCCGCGATGGCGCAGCGCGTCGCGATGCTTGCCGTCGGGTCGGGCGCCGCGATCATGGCGACCGCGGTAGCCGCTGCGGGCGCTGCGGTCATCGGCTCCAGCGTCAGCATCATCGCCAACGTCGACGCCCAGACGCTGGCGATGAGCCATCACAAGGCCGAGCTGACCGAGGGACACAAGGCGTACGTCGGGCTCACCGCAGCAACGATGGCGTTCCGGGTGGAGCTCGCCGGCCAGCTTGCGCCAGCACTCACCACCACCTTCGACGCGATGGCTGGCGGCCTCGTGGCGGTGACGGACCTGACCCGCGGGCTCGGTGACGCGGCCGGCGCCACCGAGCTGAACGTCGCCGCGACCGCCCGATGGGTGCCGGTGCTCGGGGCGCTGCTGACGTCGATGGACGTGCTGGCGAAGCAGGGGCGGCAGATCCGGGAGGAGGCGGAGATCACCGCCAAGGCGGCGGCGGACGGCGCCGCCGTCGGTGCCCGCATCCGCGCAAAGCTCCGCGACGCCCAGCACTTTGACTTTCAGGCGGAGGTGGCGGCGCAAACCGCAGCGCAGGCGGCTGCTGACGCCATGATGCTGTTCACCGAGGCCAAGAAGAAGGCGACCAAGGCGACCGCCACCCACACCGCCCACACCGACGCGGCGGCCAAGGCGGCAGCGGCGGCAGCCAAGGCGGAGCGGGACCGGGCCGCGGCTCTGCTGGAGCTCCGCCGGGCGATGGCTGCGGCGTCGGAGATCCAAGCGCAGTGGGCCGCCGAGCAGGTCTCGGGCTCCAAGGCCGGCATGGTCGAAAGCCAGATCGGCGGCGGCAAGCTCTCCGGCGCGATCGACTGGATGGGGGCGGGGCAGTCGGACACCGCAAAGAAATCCGCCAAAGAGTCGATGGACGCGTGGCAGTCGGCGTACGGCGGCATCGTGTCGTCTGCGGCGTCGGCGGTGTCCTCGATCATGGGGCTGTGGTCCGGCCTGGCGGATGGCCAGATCGCCGCGACGCGCGACATGTCCGGCGCCGAGCGGCAGGAGATCCGCGACAGGTGGCGGCGTCAGAAGCAGGCGGCGCTTGCGCAGGCCAGCATTCAGGCGGCGCTCGGCTTCGTGACGACGCTGGCGTCGACGCCGTACCCGGCGAACATCGTGCTTGCGGCCTTGGGTGCCGTCGCGAGCGGCGTTCAAATCGCCCGGATCGCCAACACCCCGCCCCCGGCGGTGGCGCACACCGGCGGCGCGATCGGCCTCGCCCCCGACGAGGCGCAGTTCGCGGTTGGCGGCAAGTCGGTGCGCACTCTGCAGAGCGAGGTTCTGGCGGTCGTGCCCTCGCGCGGCGGGCAGACCGATCGCGACGTGCGGCGCATGGCCACCGGCGAGGGCACCGACGGCCCCGAGCGCATGGTGTACGTCGTCATGAACGGGCGCCGGGTCGGACTGCGCCAGTTCGCAGGCGCCGACCCAGGTTACGGGCGACGCCCCGCCTGACGCGCCCCTCCTCCAGAGGGCTGGTGGGTGAGGCCGGGCCGAAGCCCGGCGGACTAGAAGGGAATCTCGTCGGGGTTGGGCGCGGTCCACACGACCGGGCTGGGCTCGTCGTAGTAGGGGTCGTCGTCGTGGTCCTCGCGCTCGCGATCCCAGTTCGGTCCGTCAATCCAGTTCGATTCGAGGGCGTCCATGGTGTCTCCAGTTGGCGGTGGGTCCGTCCCTCCGACACAGACACTATCACCGATGACTGTGACATGCGCAAGCGAGAGTCAGCCGCGCGTGACATCCTGTGACATGTCCAGGATCCCATCGGGCAGTGGCACCACGCGGGCGAGGTCGAGGCGCTGCACCAGTCCGGGCGAGAGCGTCTCCGGCGCCCGGTAGTGCAGCGCCGCCCGGACGTCCGACAGCAGCGCTTCGGCCTCCGCCTCGGTGGGGAGGACGGCCGCGGCGTCGTAGGCCCGCAGCCCGCTGGATGCCAGCAGGTAGCAGGGCACGCCCTCCCGCGACGACGGGAGCTCCACCACGTACCCGCGGATCATGGCGCACCCGCAGGGGCCGGCCGGATCAGCAGCCTCTTGCTCACGGTGATGGCGACGATTCCGGCGATGTCGCTGACGACCTCGTCGATCTCCCCGGTGCGCCATCGGATGATCCAGCCGCCCCCGTCGCGCTCGACCATCCCGTCGTCGTTGGGGTCGCTCGCCGCCACGTAGCGGCCGGGCGTGATGCGGCGCCCCAGCTCCGCAGCCACCGCCAGCGCGATGAACGTTTGCCGCCCGCCCCGCAGGGTCGCGACAACCTCCGGCTGCCTGTCGATGGCGTCGACCACCTCCGGCGGCAGCGACAGGTGGACGTCGCGCCACGGGGCCGGCTTCGGCGGCCGGCCAGGTCCGCGGGCGGTGGTCACGACGCCACCCGGACGGCAGAGAGCAGCCCGGCCGCGATGTCCCGCGCGAGCCAGATCGCCTGCCCGATCTGGCTGGACTCAAGGCTGTGCTCTGGACCGCGGATGAAGTTGGCGGCCCGCTTGACGCCCGGCGGGAGGGCGTTCCAGATCGGCCACTCGACGGCGTCGGCGGTGTCGAGCATCCAGTCCGGAAGCTCCGCCTTGAGTCGGAGCGTACAGGCCGGCTCGTGAGCCCGCATCGAACGGCCGTCGGGGTTGGGGCTGCTCACGGCGGCGAAGTCGGCGCCGGCGCGGTGCGCGACGTGGACCATTCCGAACGACGCGATGAGGGCGGTGGGCTTCATGGGATCTCCAGGTGTTGGCGGTTTCGCCCCTCCGCGGGGCTCGTCAGCGGGCATCTGCCCGGACCGCTGGGCGGCGGGTCACATCGCGAGGATCGCGAGGATCTCGGCGTTCATGTCCGCCGGGGGCTCCGGGGCGATGCGCGCCCGCCACGCGGCGGCGTCCGCCGCCATCTGGGCGAGGACGCGGCCCACCGACGCCTGAATCCGGGCCGGGGCGTCGGCCAGCGCGAAGGTGCCGTGGCCGTCGTGGACGACGATGCCGCGCTCGATGTCGTACATCCAGGACCGACCGTTCAGGGTGCCGCGCATTGGAGTCTCCAGGTCTCGCGGGGCATCATCGCCGCCGCTCGTGACTCTCAGTCACACGTCCCCACGATTCGCGGTACCCCGAACCCACCATCGTGACATCCCGTGACAAGTCCGCGCGTGACGCCCCGTTGGTGCGCCACCCGCCCCTGTGCGATAGTGCCCCTCCGAGGTGATCATGGGCGCTGAGCAGTCCCCCGGTCCGTGGCTCGCCGGCATCGGCCACCCGACCGCATGGGTCGCCAGCACGACCGGCATCACCGAGTCGGACCCCAGCCCGGGGCGCGACGTGACCACCTCGCTGTCGCGCACGCGGATCGCCCTACAGGGCTCGCCAGAGCTGACCATCGGCTCACAGCTGGTCGCCTACCTCGACGCGCAGGTCTGCCGGAGCGGCTCGGTGGTGGGCGGGCAGTGGGCGTGGCGCCGCGACGGGGCCGGGTCGTGGTACGGACAGGACCGCCCGGTCATCGTCGACCGGTCGCAGGTCGTGTACGACGCGCCCCTGGTCGGCACACTCGACGCCACCTACGCCGTCGCCACGCTGACGACGGCGGAGCACCGCAAGGTGGTCGCCTTCTACGAGGAGCTTGCGAGCGGCACGGTGTCGTTGCGAGTCGGCTCGAAGGGGTCGACGGTGTGGGTGTCGCCGACCTACCAGAACGCATCGGCGGTCGTGAGCTTCAGCGGCGCGGCCGGCACCCTGTCGGGCGGCGCGGGCTGCTCGATCGTCCAGATGCCTGACGGCGCGTTCCTGTTGTATGGCATCTACACCGAGGATGAAGGCGCGACGTGGACGATCGCGGCGTGGCGGTGCGAGGAATCGACCCTGACCACCTGGACGCTTCAGCACGTCGATTGCTTCGGCTTCACCTACACATCCGCCCCGCCACGCGTGCTGCGGGCCGCCGTGTCGGAGTCGGGCGTGGTGGTCCTCTTCGCCACCCGGTACACGTCGACGTCGACGCGGTGCACGCAATACGAGAGCGTCAACGGCCTGAACTTCACGCAGTTGTCGAGCGCGGACACGTACACCGGCGTGGTGTGGGACCTCCGCAACGTGCGCGGCACCCTGCGCGCGGTGTTCGAGCTTTCCAACGGCGGCACGCCGGAGATCGGCACGGTGCCGGTGTCGCAGGGCGCCGTCGTCTTTGGCGACATGACGACCGCCGCCACCTTCGCCTCGCTCACGGACGCATGGATTGCGGGCGGATGCATCGTCGAAGATCACTACTCCGACGACTGGTTGGTCCTGGAATGCTCCGATAACCTGACGCTGTGGCGGTCGTCGGGCAACACCGTCAGCGGCACGTCGACCAGCTACGCGCTCACCCCCGCCGACGGCTCGGGGGCCATCGGGCAGGCGCAAGCGGTGTGGCATCGGGGCGCCTTGCTGGTGACGGGCTCGCGGCGGACGGCGTCGACGCTGTCGAACTGCGTGATGGAGGTCCGCCTTGGAAGCCAGTCGGACCTGACCGTCACCCGGTGGTGGGACGCCGTCCCGCAGTGGATCGGCCTGTGCGAGATGGACCTTTCCGCGCAGTGGCAGATCACCGACATCGGCGCGGGCGTCACCCGGTCGCACGACTACCTCACCGGCGAGTACGTCACGACCGACGGGGTGAGTCAGGGTCGCTACCAGTCCGGCGACCTCGGCGCATGCAAGCGGACGCTGCTCTCCGCACAGCTGCGGGTGGAGGCCGGGACTGCGCTGGTTCGGCTCCAGCACACGATCAACGGCACCGACGCGTACGCGGTCCACGTCGAGATCACGTCGACGACGATCGTCATGTACGACGCGACAGGCTCCGCGGGGTCCACGACGACGATCGCGCAGGGGTCGTCGTTCGTGTCGATCATCGTCTGGCTGCAGGGGTCGACGGCCCGGTGTTGGTACCGCATCGGTGAAACCGAGTGGCCGCTGCAGTGGCAGGAGCTGACGCTGTCCGGGATCACGACGGCTGCCGGGACCACCTCGATCGCGCGCATCGGCGCGAAGGCCTCCAGCGGGGTCCGCATCTACCGGGCCGGCACCGGCGAGGCCGTCGGGGCGCCGAGCGCCTACCCGACGATCGGCGCCGTCAACAGCGTGCAGGGCATCCCGCTGGTTGCGAGCGTCCGCCGGTACTTTGCCGACTCCATGACCGCGACGGTGTCCGGCCTGCCCGCCTACGTCGACGGCGTGAGCCACCGGGTGACGCTGACCTCCGCGAACCCCCGGGAGCACGCCGATCCCTACGTGTCGTCCTCGCCGCGGCGCGTCTGGCGCATGCCGTCCGGCGACGAGCAGGTGATCCACCTCACGCCAGCGAGCGGCACCGCCGATCGGCAGGTCGGCACGGGGTTGTGGTGCCTGTACCTCGGCGGACTGCACAACGTGCACGGGGTTGAGATCACCGGCGGCAACGCCGCAGCGATCGGCGTCGACCTTCGCCGCCCGCTGGCCTACTCCACCGACGGCTGGACCGTCCGCCCGCTGGGGTCGGGCTCGACCATCGCGGGGCAGTGGGTGGGGCACGACGAGCTCGTTGGCGCGCAGTTTGAGCTCCACGACGGCACCGTGCGGCGCATCGCGTCCAACACCTCCGGCTCGCTGACGTCCGGCGCCGTCGCTGAGCATCGGGCGGTGATCACCCTCGACGGGTCCGCCGGGACCGCGGGCGCCGGGCACATCTGGCCGCGTGACGCCGCCGTCCTGTACCTGTCCGAGGTGGACCACGGCGGCGACGGCGAGTGGACGATCACGATCGCCGCCGACGGGACCCTTCCGAGCGGCGAGACCTATCGGGAGATCGGGGTGCTCCACCTCTGCCCGGTGGCGGTGGCCGGCATCTCGCCCGACCGGACCGGGGCGCGCGAGACGACGATCGGCCAGGAACTGCAGGACGGGCCCGACGGCACCCGCTACGTGACCAGCCCCCGACCGAATCAGCGGCGGATCGAGTGGTCCTACGTCGCTTCCCCGCACGACGTCACCGGTCAGATCGGCGTCACCGCGACGGACACCGGCGCTACCGTCGGGGTCATCGGCGCGCCGTCGCCGGACTGGATCGCGCTGCAGGGGACCGACTCCATCCCGAGCGGCGCGATGGAGCCGACAGAGGTGCTCGCGTCCATCGTTGCGGCGACCGGGCGGCGACCGACGGTGCTGATCGGCTGCATCCCCACCACCGGCTGGCCTGACGGCGGCGCGGTCGTCGTCGCGCCCGTACCCTGGCGGCAGGGGGTCCACTACGGGCACATCACGGGCGAGCCTCGCACCGAGCGGGTGCCGACCTCCGATGAAGGCTACATGCTGCGGCTGTCCCCGCTCGCGCTCGAAGAGGCCGTCTGATGACGCGTTTCACGTGGCGGCTGGCGTGGCGGTGGGGCTCGGCTTCCGGGCTCGACCCGGTGGAAGTCGAGTGGACCGAGTCGGCCGCCATCGACAGCGCCGAGGCGCCCGTCCGCAGCGCGACGATCAAACTCCAGCCGACCGGCCTCGACGCGATGGCGTGGGCGCTGGGGCCTGAAGGGCCCACCACGGGCACCGGGCGGCTGTGGCGGGTGACCACCGACGGGGACGGTGTCAGCGACGCGGTGGAGGTGCTGCAGGGCCCATGGCGGTCGGTGTCCGTCGGGCTGAAGGGGATCACCCTGACCATCGGCGACGACATCGAGGAGGACGACGCCGTCCTCTGGCCCGGCCCGGCGTCCGTCACGCGGTACACGGCGGAGCGCGGGGGCGCCGAGATTTTCTTTGCCGACCGCGAAGAGGGCACGACGATCGCCAGCTCTGACGCGTACGTCATCGACGCGGGGCGGCGGTGGCCCGAAACCGTGTTCACGGTCGTTTGGGCAAGGCAAAAGGAAGTTTGGGGGCCGATCGTCTACGGCGCGCCCGGGACCACGACGCGCTACGGGGCGCCGGCCTACCTCATCAGCGAGGACCTGATCGCCGGACACTGGCACGTGCTGGTCGCGCGGCACCGGTGCGCCGCCACCCACGTCCGGCTGTGGGCGAGGAAGTGGGGCAGCCCGGACGGGCTGACGCTGGACGGGCACGGGTCCGACGATGCCGGGCTGTACGAGATCTTCTATGGCACGGACGGAGCCGGGGTCTACGCGTATGTGAAGCTGCCGGACGTCGACACCAGCGGGTCCGACTTCTCGGGCGTCCTGCCCACGTCCGACGATGACATGTACACCAGCTGGACCGAGGGCGAGGCGCTCCCCGGTGGCGCTGGCCAGGTCGTCGCGATGCTGCTCGAGGTCTCGCAGCTGCGCGCCGATCTCCCCGCGTGGCGAGCTGTGGCGCCCCTGCTCGATCGGTACGTGCTCGCCGGCTACGTCGACCGCCAGGTCCGGCCCGCGGAGCTCGCACGGCAGATCCTGTCGGTGCTCCCCTGCAGCATCGTCCACGGCCTGCGCGGCGTGGAGCCGGCGATCCACCCCTGGGCAGAGGTCGGCGCGTCGGGTGAGCACCTCGTCACCGGGGCGCGCGTGTCGGACCTCGGGATCCCGGACCAGCGGCTGATCTCGCTGCAGGTCCGCTACGCCTACCGGGCGGGGTCCAGCGACGCTGAGGGGCTCGTCACGCGAAGCCCGTCGACGTCTGGCTACCTGACCGCGGCGCAGTCCTACGCGGCGCTGCGCGGCGTCGACGTGGCGCTGGACTGCCCGATGGTGGGCGACGCGGCGACGGCGGCGCTCATCGCCGACACCTACATCCGCACACGCCAGCCGGGGATCTCTGTCAGCTACAATCTCGATCCTGGTCGCTTCGGGCCCGGCGCGACGCGTGAGCTCAAGCCGGGGCAGGTGCTGATCCTAACGGATCCTGACGGCGGCATCGCGGCGCGCCCGGCCTACGTCGCCGGGCTGGAGGTCGGCACCGAGTCGATGCGGGTGGACCTCGTGCTGCGCGGCGACCTGCTGGAGGTGATCGGTGGCTGACCGGCTGTATGACTACCTGCTGGCGGTCGGCGCCGAGCAGGGATGGGGCGGCGGAGGCGGCGGCGCGCACAGCAGCCTGACCGGCCTCGGTTGGGCCGCGTCGGGGCACACCGGCACGGCCTCGCGCATCGCTGCGTTCGACGGCTCCGGATCGGCGTCCTACCTGCAGATCGGCGTGGATGTGCAGGCATACTCTGCGACGCTCGCGGCCATCGCCGCCGGGACGTGGACCGGTGCGACCTCCATCACCACCCTGGGCACGATCACCACCGGCACATGGAGCGGCACCGCGATCGCCGTCGTCAGTGGCGGCACGGGCTCGACCACCGCCAGCGGCGCGCGGTCCGCGCTCGGCCTCGCCATCGGCGCGGATGTGCAGGCGTACGACGCCGACCTGACCACGCTCGCGGCGGTGTCGTCGACCGACGGCCACGTCTGGCGCCGCGCGTCGGGCACGTGGGGGTACGGCACCCTCGACGCCGCATCCATCGCCAGCGGCACCCTGGGGACGGCTCGGCTGGGCTCCGGGTCAGCGACGTCGGCGACCTACCTCCGCGGGGACTCGACGTGGGGCGGGCTGGCGGCGGCGGACCTCACCGGCACCGTCGCCGCCGCGAACCTCGGAACGGGCTCCACCGGCACGCTGGACCAATGGCAAAAGCTGTGCGCCGATGGCGTCTGGCGCGTTGCAGGCGGACCGACGGTGTCCAGCGTCTCGAAGACGTCGGACACCACGCTGTCGAGCACCGGCCTGACCATGTCCGGCCTGCCGGTAGGCACGTATCGCCTGCAGATCTTCTCGGTCCACACCGGCAATGCGACCGGAGGGATCAAGATCCAGCTTGTCACGACGAACGGAACGTGCCGCTGGCGCGCGGCTGATCGTGACGGCGGGACCGTGGTAAACACCGAGTCCTCGACACCCAACTATTCGGTAAGCGCCAGCGAGCAGGCGATCGTGATTGACGGCTGGGTGAACATCACTAGCAGCACTGGCACCATCGACCTGCACATGGCGCAGAACAGCAGTAATGCAACATCCACAACCATCGTCCGCGCGACGATGGATCTCACGGAGACATCATGAGCGCCGTCGATATCCTGACCCCTGTCCCCGCCACCAGCGCCGAGCGCGCCGCCTGCACCGCTGCGCTGGGCGACTTCGTCAACGCGATCGGCACCAACTCGGCCGCCGTCGATGCCGCGGCCCAGGCGCTGCTCGTCGCGGTTGAGGCGGCGCCCGCCGGCAGCACGCCATGCGCCCGCGGCTATGTGTTACCGACAGCAGCGCGCGCGTGCGATAGAGTCCGAGCGACCGTCGTGCGCGAGACGCCTCGCGCGGGATACCGGTCGACATGTGCGCATACGGCGCAAGGGGGCAGCGATGCGGTTCACACCCCTCTTGCTGATGATGGTGGCGATGAGCGCACTGGCCGGCGACCTCCCCGAGGGGCCTCTTGCGGCACCGCCACTGAAGCCGCCCCGACCGCCAGGGCAGAGCGACGACCCGAACCGCGAGCCGGAGCCCGACGAGTCGAGCGCGCAGGTGGACCCGACAACCACCGCCTGACATCGCGCGGGATGTCGGCGGTCCGGCGCCGCTTTGAACTCTAAAGCGTTGCTTACAGGTTCGCGGCGGTGTCCGTCACCACACCGGCAGCATCACCAGTTCGCCGATGTGGACGCCATCGCCCGGCCGGATGTCGATCACGATCGCCGTCGCGTTGTCCTGGCGACGCTCGTTGAGCGCAAGCTGGTTCTGCACCATCCCCACCGCCGTGTCGCCCAACGGTTTGGCGATGCCGTCCGACGCCAGCACCAGCCGTCCGTCGTCGACGTGCTCCAGCAGGACGAAGTCGGTCTTCGTCCGCGCCGGGATGTGGCTCAACACGACGTTGTTGAAGCCGTGCCGCTGCACCAACCGTCGCGGTTCGTCCTCCAGCGCGTGGGACCACCACACCCGCGAGTCACCCACGCTGACCAGCGCCACCTGCCCGGGCCGCACCAGCGCCACCAGCAACGTGCACCCGGGCGCCTTGGAACCGCCGCCAAGGACGCGTACCTTCCGGCACGCCGCATCCACAGCGCCGTTCAGCAAGACAACCGCCTTCGCCGAGTCGTGCGGCCAGCGCCTGCGGCGCACGAAGTCCAGCACCGCGTCGACCGCCGCTTGTGCGGCCTCGGCGCCCAGGTGATGCCCGCCCATGCCGTCCGCCAGCACGGCGATCACGCCGTCGTGAAACGCCATTGTGTGCGCGGCGTCCTCCTGTTCATCCCGCGACCCGATGGCCTGCGCCATGGTGACTCGAATCATGTTGCACCTCATGTGGGTTGTTGAACGTCTGCGATCACGGCGCCGGGTCGCACGCGCGACGCCGAACAACGAGCCCCGCAGGCGGCGGGATGTCGGCGACGCGAACCCGCGCCGTCGCCCCGTGGCGAAGTAGAGCAACGGCGGGTCGCTCTGAGGGCAACTATCCGGAAATCCCGGATAGTTCGCGGGCGTCGACCGCCTCCATGACCTCCAGCGCGCTCTCGCCGTCGATCGCGCCGGGATCGCCGCGGCGGTAGCCTCGCAGCGTCCAGACGGTCAGATCCTCGCCGTCGTGCATCCGCTGGACGACGTGGCTTCCGCGGCGCCACATCGTGTCGCCGTAGGGGCTCCACCCCGGCGGCGCCTTCGCCGCGTTGCCCTGCTCCACCGCCAGGATCCGGGCGAGGCGGTCGCGCTCCGTCCGGAGCGCCGCTACGTCATCGACGGCACGCCCGCAGTCCGCGCACGCGCCGTCTTTGGCCTGAGCCTCGGTGACCACCCACGCCCGCGACACGGCGAGGCCAGCGGCCCGCAGCCGCTCGATCTCCTCGGCCGCCGCGGCCAGCCCGCCGTGCATCGCCGCCATGGTCGCGCCTGCCCGGCAGATGGCGTCCCGCCAGTCGTCCAGGGGTCCGCCATCGGACGGCTCGCCGCCAGAATGGCAGTTGTACGGGACGGTGCACACGACCTGCCCGTCAGCGACGTAGATGTCCCATGCCATGACCTCGCCGTCGCAGGTGTCCTCCTCCCACTGCGGGTCATCCTCGCCGCCGTTCCGCAGCGTGCGGATGTCGGCGGCCAGATGGGGCGACGCCAGCAAGGCGCGCAGATCGGCCAGCACGTCAGCCATGGACCACCTCCAGCCCGTCGATGTCGGCACCACGGATGATCCACAGCGGGCGCGATCCGCAGTCCGGCAGGGCGACGCCGTCGCCGGCCCCGAGCTGCGCGTCGTCCGCCCACACCGGTACCCACGACATGCGGACAGTGCGCCGTAGCGCGTCCTGCAGGAGGCAGGATGCTACGACCCTTTCGCCGGACGACAGGTCCACCCATCGCCGGCCGCGCCAGAAGATCGTCACCGACGACGGCGACACGGTCATGCGCAGGTCGGGGTAGCCCTCCAGCATCTGGTCGACGCGCTCTCCGAGGACGGAGCCTGGGGCGTCCCTGACGAGGCGGAGCACCTCCTCGGCCCGCGCTGCGGCGATCTGCGCAGCCGCGTGCGCCGCGCGCAGCCGCTCGAGCTCCGCCGCGCGCTCGGTCTGCCGGCGCTCCCACGCCTCCAGCAGGATCGCGGCGTTGTCCGCGGCGCGGATGATGTCCCGCTGGCGCTGGACGGTGCGCCCGTCCGGCTCTGGCCCGGGATCCGCGGGTCGCTCGGGCTCCGCGCCTGGCGCGGGTGGTTCGGCACCGAGGGCGGCGCTCGCCATGTCGTAGCTGGCCCACGCGCCGAGCAGCGCAACGGCGTCGTTGTGCGCCGTGGTCGCAGCGTCAGCCGTCGTCTTCGCCGCGGCCACCTCCGCCTCGGTCGGCGCGGGCGGCGCGATGGCCACGCGGTCGCGAGCGGCTTGCGCGTCCGTGATCAGGCTGCAGAGGCTGCAATCGATCTCGGCGCCGTCGTCGTCGACAACGATGCGCCCCCGACAGGGGATGGTGGTGAGCGTCGCCGCCGTCCTCCGGTCGGCGTCGATCCCTCTGGCGTCGTGCTGTCGGGTGACGATCGCGGCAAGCGCGGCGTCAGCGGCGTCGCGCTCGCGAATCAGCGGCCCCATGGTCTCGACGGTCGGCTTGGGCTGCGCCGGCTTGACGACCTCCGCAGCGCGCGCCAGCCACGCGGCGTGAGCCTCGGCCCGCTGGCGCCACGCGTCGTGCGCGGGCTTCGCTGCGGCATGCCTGGACTTGCGCGCCGCGTGCCCCACGGCGGCGGCATCCAGCGCGGCGACCGCAGCGCGGGCGCGCTCGACGGTGTCCTCGTCGGGCGTCTCCGGGCGCAGGTCGGTCTGCCGCAAGATGGCCTGCAGCGCCCCCTCGGCGCGCTTCTCGTCCGCGTTCGCCTTGGTTCGGGCGACCTCGGCCGCCTTCTGCGCGCGCGGCTCGTCCGGCTCCAACCGGGCTTCGAGCCACTCGCGGACGGCGTCCGGGCCGGCCAGCATGTCGGTCAGCAGGTCGCGGTAGGGGCGGGAGTCCGTCTCGGTCTGCCTCGTCAGGCCCTCGGCCAGCCACCCGGGTGCGGCGATGGCCATCAGCTGCTGTCGGGCGAGCGCGGCCCCGAGTTTCCGCGCGTCGGGGTGCTGTGACTTCGCCACGCGGTCGGCGATCGCCTTCGACAACCGCAGCGCCACGTCGTCGTGCGCCACGATGTCGCGGGCGCCGCCCGCAGGCGCGATCGAGTACGTCTCCCGACCGTTCTGCGGGCAGGCCCACCCGACGGTCAGCCCGCCCGGGATCGTGACGGTGGCGGAGGCGACGATGCCCCCGTTGAGGAAGCGGCTCGAAGGGCAGTCGCGGCCGTTGATGCCGTCGCCCGGGACGTACCCGGTCGTGGCCAACAACCACGCCCACATCAGCGTGGTCTTGCCGCTGCCGCTCCGCCCGCGGATCTCGCACCGTCCGGCGGGGAGGGCGATGGTGCGCGGCCCCGGGTGCAGCCCGGCGTGCGTGATGGTCCACTGCGGGGCGTCAGCCATTGGACACCTCCGACTGTAGCGCATCCCGGATCGGCAGCGATGCTGCCGCATCGTCGAGGGCGCCTTCGACGAGGTCGAGGGTGTTGGACACGTATCCACCGACCGCGTCGCGGATGGGTCTGACGCGGAGCATTGCGGGGCACGCGAGCAGTTCGCTGATGATGGCGCGCGCCTCGCGCACCTCACGCGCCTGGCGGCGCAGCCAGTCCGGATCGACGGCGACTCCGCCACCGCCGATGCACTTGCGCACGTCGTCGGACTCAGCCATCGGACACCCCACACACGCGGCGGATGGCCCTGGCGGTGTCCGCGAATGTGGCGCCACCGACAACGCGCGGAGTGCCCACGATCTCATCCAACTCCGCCAAGATCGCCTCGGCTGCGACCTCGGGCGGCGCATTGGCGGCCTCCTCGCAGGCCTCCGCGAGCGCCAGCAGCGCCGACCGAGTCGCCGCAAGCTCCGCCTCCAGCCGCGCGATCCGGGCCGCGGGCTTCTCGGCAGGCTCCCGCTCCCACACGGTGGGCAGCCCGAGCGCCGTCCGCCTGCGGCAGACGCTGGCCTTGGTGGTGCCGAGATCGCGCGCGATCTCGGCGTTCGGCCGCGTCCAATCGGCGCGGTCCCAGTCGATGCGGGGCCGAGGGCCCCGTTTTGCGTCCGTCATGGATGTCTCCAGAGCGGCGGTTGATCCGCCTGCCCTGCACTATCACGCGTCACCCGCATCGGTAGCAATGTCGGTGCGCTGTGACAATCCGTGACGTCAGGTCGGCAGCGCGTCGTCGTCGGGCTCGGGCTCAGGCGCCTTGGCCTTGCGGACCGGTTTCGGACGCTCCTCCGCGGGGGCGGTCTGCACCGGCTCGCGCTCGGCGGGCATCTCCTCCACATCGGGCTCCCGCTCCTCGATCTCCATCGGCTCCCACACCGGAGCGGCGCGGCGGGCCGGGCGAGCGGCGGGCTCGGGCTCCCCTTCGATGACGACGCTCTCGGGCTCGTCGCCGTCGCGGATACCAGCGACGGCGCCTTCGTCGAGCGGCACCGCGCCGCCGAGCAACAGCGCGCGAAGCGCCGACTTGCGCGCCATGGCCGCATAGTCCGTCTCCCACGGCGTGGAGATCCGGCCGCTGCCATCGCGCTTGGTCCCGCCCGACGCGCCGCGCCGACGCCGATCCTCGATCTGCCCGATGGTGAGAAACTCCCGCACGATCGCGCCGGTGCCGAGCTCCACCACCGCGTACGCGCCGACGATCCGCCTCGCCGCGTTGTCCGGGGTGATCCCCGTCCTGTCGAGGAGCGGGTCGATGTGGTGCCGCACCACGAGCTCGGCGCCGCCGCCGATCACTTCGACGTGCTCGCCCACGTAGACCACGCGGGCGTCAACGCTGACGATGCCGCGCTCCCGGCGCGCGAGCTTCAACAACCCCTGATACTGGATGATCAAGGTGCACTCGTAGTGATCATCCCAAATCTCCTTACCCCTATCGTCGCGCACCTTCTCGCCGTTCGGGCCGATGCGCGGCTTACGGGAGTTGCGGGGCACGAACGCGACGTAGTTCCTCGGATCGCCCGGCATGAGGTCCAGCCGGGTGCACGTCTGGAGGCACAGCGCGATGCTGGCCGGCGAGCACTCGTCGAGGTGCGCCGTCTTCGCGAGCAGCGCGAGCACCATGTTGTGGAACTTTGCCGGGTCAATCGTCGCTTGCGCGACGGCGATCGCCTTGTCGGCGATGCTGGCGACGAGCGCCTCTCGCCGCTCGCGGAGCGCGACGGCGTTGGACTGCTGCGGCTGACTCATGGTCTCACCTCGGTTTCAGTTTGGGGTTTCGGCCAGCAACGAGCTTCCCCGCCTCCGACCACAGTTCTCGGTGCCCGCCCAGGATGGGCAGCAGCCCGGCGATCCGCGCCGGGATCTCTCGCGCCAGCCGATCGGCCTCGGCCTGCATCGCCAGCGCCTCGGACAGCAGCCGATCGGCGTCGCCGGTCGCTCGCAGCGAGCCGGCCGGGGCGCCATGCGCGCGAGCGTGGGCGGCGATGCGCTCGCGGTCGTCAGTCGGCGGGGGCATCTCGCCGCCGACGAGGTGGCGGGTCCGCCACGCGGCCAGTCGCCGCAACATGTTGGCGGTCCGGTTCGGCGAGGCGTGGACGCGGATCCGGCGCGGCTGGAGGTCGGACAGCAGAACGGGCATGTCCACCCACGGCGTCCGGAGGCACGCCATCTGCACCTGGACCTGCACCCAGTAGTGGAGCGGCATCGGTGGCGCGTCGCTGGTCGCGTCGAGGTCCGGCACCTCCTCGCCGTCGGCGGGCCACAGGTGGCGAGCGCCGTACTCGCCGTCGGTCTTGGCCTCGACGGTCCACGCCAGCCCGTAGGGGCCGTCGACCCAGCCGTCAGGCGTCGCCGACAGCCACGGGTAGTCATCGTGCACCGCGATCCGGTGCGGCGCCAGCTCAAGCCGGTAGCCGTCGTCGAGGCCGCGGGCGTAGTCCTGCAGCAGCAGGGGCTCCAGCCGATGGCCGCGGGCCAGGTGCGCGCCGGCCTTCGGCGTCCACGTCGGGTCGTGGTGGGCCCGCCAGATCTCCATCGGCGTGGCGTCGACGAACCCGCCGACCCCGAGCGCCGCGGCTGCCTGGCTGGCGCCGATGTGGCACGCGCCGGGCTCCCGGCGGCGGTCGCGCCATTGCTGCTCGGTGAGGTCGATGATCATGCCGCCCCCTCGCGCGCCCACACCCGGACGCGCGCCCGGTCCGCCTCGATCCACGCGACCGCCCGATGCGCGAGCGTGCCGCGCGCACCGCTCACAGTGGTCTCCACGCCGTGGGGCCCGCTGATCACGACGGTCGGGCTGGCGTCCATCGTGAGCGTCAGCCGGTAGAGGCCGACGAACGTCTCCGCGCCCGGCTGCGCGGACTTCGCCCACGCCCTGACCTGCGCGTCGCCATCGGCGGGCCAGATCTCCACCATGCCCGCGTCGACCAACGCCGTGCGCTGCATGGCGGCCTCGGCGCCGACGTCGTCCACGTCGGCCGTGCGCCGGCCTCGGAGGCGCGCGTCCACCGCGTGCGCGTCAGCGCTCACAAGCCACGCTCCCGTCGCGGGAAGGTGGCGGTCTGCGGGGCGGGGAAGACGTACCAGTACTTGCCGGTGGGCGTCACAAGCGCCACGCCGTCATGATCGCGGCCGGTGACCCGGCACTCGGCGTACACGCCAGCCGGGTAGGTCCTCATCATGCGGTCCGCCTCGGCGGCGGGCTCCATCTCGCGGACGTACCGGCGGTATCCCGCGATGGCCTCGGCCGGCGTTCCGAACATCCAGTCATCCACCAGCCGGCGCGGCTCCGGACTGACGCGCCCGGTCCGCAGCACGGACCTCGCGGACGGGGAGTTGTGGGCGCCGCACTTGTCCCAGACGATGCGTTCCTCGCTGTCCATCATGCCTCCAGAGCGGGACGATCCCGCCCTCCCCACCTACCCCGTCGGAACCGCCGCGGTACGCCAGCGCGCAATCCCGGCGCGATTGTGACACATCGTGACGCGGAATCCGAACCGCGGCGGACACGACGCGCTACCCGGTAGCAGGAGGTGAGCATGTCGCTCGACCAAGTCGATGATGACTGGATGTGGGAATGGATGAAAGAACCGCTCGACTTCGCCTGCGTGGTGGGCTTGCCGCTGGAGGAGATCGGGCTGTGGTCGCCCCCGCGAGAGGAGGCGGCGGTCATGATCAAGGCCGGCGGCCGGTGGTTCGCGCAGTGCTGCGAGCATGTCACGCCGGTTGACCCGCCATCCCCTCCGCCCGGCATGATCTCTTGGTTCGAGGTGACCAATGGCTGAGCGGCGAGATCGAGAGAGACTGGCCGCCGCGTGGGCGGCGGTGCTGGATGGGAGAAGCAACGGGGCGCTTGCGCGGCGGCTGGATGTCGCGCCGGCCACGGTGTCCCGGTGGGCGCGAGGCACGCGCGTCGCCAACATCGACTTCATCAAGAAGGCGCTCGACGCGGTGGGCGCTTCGCTCGCGGTCCGCGTGGAGCTGTGGGCGGCGAGCGGTGTTCCGGCCGACGTGCTGAGGACGCCATGAAGTACGACCGCATCATCATCGACGCGCCGGACGATACCCCGGAAACTCACTACGGACTAGCGCTGCAGCTCGCGCGGATCTACGCGATCCGCTACAGCGATCGCCCGGCCGGCAAGAAGGGCCGGTCCCTCCACGTCAAAGGCGAGTTCGCCTGTGAGTGCCGCCGAACCGCGGCCGGCTCTGTCGTGGTCCGCGTCATCCCGGACGGAGAGCCCTTGTCCGCACGCCGCCGGAGGACGCCATGACCGGCGCGCGCACCATCAGGGAGGCGACGCTCCCTGCGGACATCCCCGGCCTGCGGCAGCGCGGGGTGCCGATGAAGCTCCGCCCCGACGCGTCGGACGCCACCGTCCGGCGGCTGCTCACCGCCGAGTCCAAGTGGGGCGTCCGGGGCCTCGTCTACATCTTCGATGACGAGGCGCACCCCGGATGTGGGATCGTCGCGCACGAAGGCGGCGCGTACGACGCTGTGCCGCTGTCCGATCTCGCCGTCGACCTCACCGATCCTGCGGGCGCGTGGCGGGCGGCGCTGTGGGCGGATCCGCAGGGCGTGCCCGATGTCCACGACGTCGACGGGATCACGTGGGAGCGGATCTTGCGGTGGGCTCGCGCCGGCACGCTGCGGCCGATTGACGTCATCGTCCTGCGCGACGGCTGCCTGCGCCTCGCTGGGCGGACGCCATGACCCGCGCCGAGGCCATCGCCGAGGTGCGCCGGCTTGCCGCCGCGCGGGCCGAGATCGAGAGCGCCGACCTCGAGCGCAACCACCGGGTGTGGCTGGCTGCGCAGGCCCTCGGCAGGCGAGAGCTTGTCGCTGCCATCGCCATCGGCAGCGATGAGCCGGCGGCCGATGCGCTGGCCGAGCTCGAGACCGCCGTCGCTGACTACCGGCAGGCCGTGGCTGATGGTGGTGCCACGTGACCCCGCGCCGCGCGCCGCGCACCATACCCGGCCGCGAAGCCATGGGTACGGTCGTCACTCCGGGCGGCGCCGTCGAAGAGGGGCCCGACGAGCCGGAGGAGCGCGAGGCGCCCGCCACCCTCGGCGGCTACGCGTGGGCGTGGATCGAGACGTCCGCTGGCCCGCGCAAGGTGCTGGTCGACGCCTTCGTCCCCGACACCAGCGACCCGGGCCCTGAGCCGGAGCGCGTGCCCACCGGGCCCTTCATCGAGGTCACCGATGCGCACCGCCCGCTGCGGGGCCGACCGTGCGTCATCTGCCGACACGGCACCTACGCCCAGCCCAGCCGCATCGGCGTTGAGGTCGTGGTCGTGCGCGCCTCACCGGAGACGCAGGATCCTGCTGCGTGGCGCGGCAAACTGCCGGGCGTGGCGTTCTCGCTCGACCTCCATCCCGACGGGATCGACGACGAGAAGGGCGCCGGGTACCGAAACCGCCGATCGCTCGGGGCGTGGGGTCCGAAGGACAACCCGGTCTCGACGCGCCAGGTCGTCAGCGAGGAGACGATCTGCGTGGAGGTGCTCGGGGTCGCCTGCCGCGCGACGCGGACGGAGCGGACCCGGCAGGACGGACAGCGCGTGTGGGTGCTTTCCGGCGCAGCGGAAACAGCGATCCGCGCGGCGGCGAAGGGGGAGCGATGACCGCGAGTTGCGGCCGGTTGCCGGGGACGACCCGATGAGCGGCCGCAACCTCTTCGGTGACGAAGGCTCGCCCGTCATCCGCCGCCCCGCCGACGAAGCGGAGCGCGAGCGGCGGCTTGCCGAGCTCCAGCGTCAGATCGAGAAGTGCAGGACGGCGGACCGCGAGGCCGTCGACGCGATGATCGAGCGGACCTGCCTGCGCCTCGGTGTCGCCGCGCCGGCGGAGTGGACCACCGAAAGTCGGGCAGCAGCGTGGGCGCGGATCGACGCCGCAACCAAGATCATCGGCCAGCCGTACGAAGACGAGGCGACGCGCCGCCTCTGCGAGGCGTACGGCCTGCCGGTCCCGGCGGAGTGGACGGACGCCAGCCGGGCCGAAGCGCGGGCGGCGATCGAGGGGCACCGCCGGGCGAAGGTGTCACAGAATGTCACGCGTGCCGATTCTGGGTACCCACAAACACCAAGACGTGTGACGTAGAGTCATGAGCGGCGGCAACGAAGCCCCGCCAGCCTGGAGCCCACCATGCACACCGACATCGCCTCCATCCTCGCCGACGTCGCCGCCTTCGGCATCGCCACCGCCACGATCGAAGCCGGCCGCGCGGCCATCGCGCAGTCCAACGGCACGCTGACGTGGTGCGACGCCGGCGACACCTGGTGCCGCATCGTCCGGGCGCCGGTCCCCGGCTCCAACTACCCCGCGCTCTGAGACGGCTAGGGCGTGAGCCCGTGCTCACCCGCGGCGCGGGCGCACTCGTACAGCCCGGCCTGCCGCGCCGACGAAAGCCCGCCGTACCAAGATGACCAGCCGGAGACGGCGGAGGCCATGTGCGCCTCCCACGCCGACTGCCCCGACGTGTGCGCGATCCCGCACGCCGTCTGGTACGCCGCGATGCTCGTGGCGTTCAGCGGGCCGAGGTCGATGCAGGTGTGGAGCCCCGACCCGCCGTTGCCGACCCACGCCTGAATCCGCCAGCCGCCCTCATAGACCCGGCCCTTACCGTGGTTGTCCTGCACCAGCCCCATGGTCACCCTCCCGCGTCTCGCGCACCGCGCGCAGCTGACGCCTGGCGGATGCTAGCTCGAATCGCTCCGCCGTGTCGGCGGCGACGATCGCCTGCGGGATGGTCTCAACCCACCGGTCCACGGCGAGCTCCAGCCGACGGGCCGTCGCATCGATGGCCGCCCGCTCCGCTTCCGCCCGCGCAGCGCGCTGCACCTCGTCCAGCGCGATGACCCGCCGCGCCTCCGCGGTCCGCCGCCGCTCGGCAGCCGCGCCGAGGATCAGCATCATCAGGACCGCGAGCATGGGCACCTCAGCTGTCGGCGTCCCCGTCGTCATCCCGCCCGCGGTCGATGCGCGCCCCGACGGACTCCAGCGCCTTCCGGGTCGCCGGAGTGGCGTCGAGGCGGACGCGGACGCCGTCGCGGCTGATGCGGTACAGGCCGATCCCGGCCGCCGCGACGCCGACGGCGAAGGCAACGAGGGCCACCATCGCGCCCGCGCCGCCGTCCAGCGTCATCGGCACGCCGCCGACGTCGAGTTGCAGGAGCGAGGCGATGACGCCGATCCCCATGGTGATTCCGGCGCCCGCGAAGCCGACCCCGGCCAAGGTCCCGTCGGCGCTCACATCGACCTCGGCGTGTAGCTCTCGCCATCCAGCGACATCCACCACAGCCCGGACGGGTGCGCCTTGCGGTATTCCTCGCCGTCGAGGCCAAGAACCGCGATGTGCAGCCATCGATTCGAGCCCTTTCCCATCGGCTCGTCGATGCCCGTGCCGCGCGCCTCGGCGATGACCTGCCGCAGCGCGTGGGGAAGCCGCCCGGCGACGGCCAGATCGTGGAGCGTCTGCATCGCCTCCAGCGGTGTGACGCCGTCGATCTGGATGTCGACGGCCTGCCCGTGGCCGTGCTGGCTCTTCGTCTGTCCGTGCCGCAGCCCGCAGGTGACCCGCACCGGGCGGCCGTACTCGGCGCGGAGGACCTCCACCACCTCGGCGACGCGCGTCAGGGGCCGGCGGAGCGCGTCCGTCAGGTGCGGCAGGTCGACGCCCTGGGTGCCGCGGCGGGTCGTCAACTCGCGCCATGTGAGGTGTGGGGTAGGTCCATCGTGCATGGCGCCTCCTTCGCGCGCAGCGTATCACGCCGCATCCAGGAGGCACCATGATCATCCCCGGGCGTCCGCCGCTCTGGCGCCGCGACGCATCCGACGGGCGAGGCGGACGCCGCACGCACCCGAATACCCGCGCCGACGAGGCCCGCGTGATCCTCGCCGCCCGCGTCGCGAGGCTGCAGGCGCCCGCCGGTGTGCCGCTGCTCGTCGAGGTGGTCGCCGTCTACCCGCGGCCCGCGCGCCGCCCCGAGCTGGTGCCGCCGGAGGTGTGGGCGAGCGGCGGGCGTGTCCGGCGGTTGGTCGTGCCGGACCCCGACAACGTCCTGAAAGCGGTGATGGACGGGCTCACGAACGCCGGCGTCTGGACCGACGATGGCCGGTCCGCGCTCGCGACCTGCTCGACGTGGTGGGCTGCGGTGGGCGAGGGCGAGCACACCGTGGTGAAGGTCGCGCCGGTCGGGTGGACGTGATACGCTGCGTCAGCGTCGTGCATCGCGGTTCGAGTCCGCGCCGTCGGGTGCGTGGTCCAACAGGTAGGGCTTGCGACGCCAACTTCCGCCGATCGACCCGACCGATCGGCGGACCCCATTGAAGCCTCGCGGCGCCCGTGGTACGCTGCGGGTGCCATGTCGGCGGTCTGCTGCTCCCCTGAGCAGCCCGGGCGGGGGTCATGTCCCGCCCGGCTCGCCCGGCAGGCCGAGAAACGACATGACCGACCGAGAGACCCCGTCACCCACGGGCGGCGCCGACGTGCGCCGCACCATCGATGACCTGCAGCGGCTGGCGGCTGCGTTCATCGACCACGGATGCGCTGAGGAGGACCCGCTGATCACGTCGCTCCGCGGCCTGGTGGCTGACACCGGCGGGATGGGCTTGTGTCACGACATCGCAGAGGCGTTCCAGCGGTTCGGTGATCGCCACGGTTGGATCATCCTCACTGGCTACTCGGAGCCGAATGACCCGGACCTGCCGTACATGACCGGCGCGCACCGCTACTGCTTCGCCTTCGCCGATGGGGCGGCGTGGATCGTCGACTTCACGGCGCGGCAGTTCGACGAAGCGCTGGCCTTCCCGTTGATCGTGGTGGCCCTGCATGGCGCCATGTCGTGGGCGACAAGCCGTGCCGAGGGGGCCCCGAGATCGGTGGAGGAGCTCGCGGCGTGGCTCGCCTCGGAGGCCGCCGCTGTCCTGGGTGTGGCCGTCGCCGTCCGACTCGATCTCATCGTGCAGCCAGGCCCGCAGCGGATCGTGGTGGATCATGCGGTTCTATCTCGGAACGCATGAGACAAGCTGGCTCTCGCGGCTGACGGTTCCACTGTTCGTCAGCGCGCGCCGCCTGCGCGCCCGGCGGGGACTGCCGCGCAGCGCGGGCCGCTGGGCGCTCGACTCGGGCGGGTTCTCCGAATTGTCCATGTACGGCGAGTGGCGCACGTCTGCCGCCACCTATGCTGCCGAGGTGGACCGCTTCGCCGCCGAGGTGGGCGGCCTTGATTGGGCGGCGCCGCAGGACTGGATGTGTGAGCCGACGATCCGGCAGATTACGGGCCTCACCGTCGGGGAGCACCAGCGGCGCACCGTGGCCAGCGTGCTGGAGTTGCGCCAGCTCGTGCGCGGCGTGCCGGTGATCCCCGTGCTGCAGGGCTGGACCGTGGCGGACTACCTACGGTGTGCGGATATGTACGAGGCGGAGGGCATTTCGCTCGCGGCCGAGATGACCGTGGGGGTCGGCACGGTCTGCCGGAGGCAGTCGACTGCCGAGGGGGTGGCCATCGTCCGGGCGCTGGCCGGACGCGGCTACAGGCTCCACGGGTTCGGGATCAAACGACAGGGGATCGCGCAGGTCGGATGCCTGCTACAGTCGTCCGACTCGCTGGCCTGGAGCTACGCCGCCGTGCGCCGTCCCGTCCGACTGCCAGGGTGTGCACACGGGAAGGATGGGCTTGGCAACTGCGCCAACTGCATCCGATGGGCGATGCAGTGGCGGCGGGAGACGGTGTCGGCAATACCCGCTGTCTCGCTCCAGACGGCCATGCCCTGGGCTTGACCCCGCGCCCGCCATCGTGTAGGCTGGCTGTGCCTCGCGCCGCTGGGAGTAGCTACCCGGTGTCCCGCCCCCACAAGGGGGCGGGGTTGGCGGGGTCCAACGAACAGTGGGGACAACATGAGCGAGAGCCAGCCCCTTCCGAGGGCGGCGCCGATGCGCGCCCCGGAAGATGATGGATATGTGCGCATTGATCGTGACATCCTGGCGGAGGTGCTTGCGGCGCTTATCGAGCCGCTGCAGCCCGGCACGCCGTGGCCCGAGGCAGCGGTAGCCGCCGCGATCACCATGTTCCGGAGCGACGCCGAGAGAGCTTGTCGGCCCACGCCCTTCCCGAGTCGCGCCGAGATCTGCCGCCGCACCGGCTGGACTGACAAGCCGATGCGCCGGATGCTGGCCATTTGGGGGCCGGCATGAAGCTGCACGAACGCCTCGAAGCGATCATGACGAGCAACCTGGATGCGACCGCGCGCATGGTGCTCGTGGTCATCGCCGACGCGATGAGCAGCACGGACGCGGAGCGCCCCGTCTGGCGGTCGGCTGCGTCCATCGCCGAGCGAGCCGGGCTCGCGAGGTCGACCACGATCGAGGTCCTGAAGCGCCTCGAAGCGGCCGGCGTGGTGACCACCGACGCGCGCGAGGACGGCGCCCCGGTGCGACGCCACATCGACTGGCGGGCGCTCGCGTCGCTGGAGCGGTCGACCAGCCGCCGGGGTGGATGGGGAGTCCGAACATCGGACACCCTGTCCGAACATCGGACGGGGGAGTCCGAAGACCGGACGGGGTCGTCCGAACATCGGACACCCCCTCAGGTGGAGCCGGTAGGGGGTCCGAACATCGGACTGGGGGAGTCCGAACATCGGACCCCCCGGGAGTCCGAACATCGGACGGGGGAGTCCGAACATCGGACCCCCCGGGAGTCCGAACATCGGACGGGGGAGTCCGAACATCGGACGGGGGGGAGTCCGAACATCGGACACGATCCGCTCATTCATCCGCCCAGTGATCCGCCCATGGATCAACCGCCCAGTGATCCGCCCAGCGCGCACGCGACCCCTCCGCCTGCCCCGGCTCCCGCGGCGGCCCCAGCGGTCATCGCCGGCCGCGACATGTCCACCGTCCCGCCCGACCTGCGCCCGCTGGTCGCCGACGTCATGGACCGGATCGCCGCTGGCACGCCACCGCCCCGACGGCCGGACGTCATCCAAGGCTGGCTCGGATGCCCCGCGCTGCGGGCGAAGGCCATCTTCGCCTGCGTCGAGCGGCTCCGCTCCGCCGAGTGGCGGGCTGCGCAACTGACAGCGGAAGTGACAGTGGAAGTGACAGCGAATGACGCCGGTTCGACCGGCGCGAACGAGCAACCTGATCCGACCGGGATCAACTCTGGAGGCAGCGATGAGCAGGCACGGACGCCGGCAGACGGCGAGGGAGCGGAAGCGCGCGGCGCAGCGGCTGGCGCAGGGGCTCCGCAAGCGGGGGTGGATCATCTGGCAGATCGACGAGACGCTGCGCTGGATGAACGCGCCGTTTCGGCTGCGCAACCGCAGGCGCCGGAAGGAGCTGGCCCGGGCCGCCCAGAGGGCGAGGCGCAGTACGCGGGAGCCGGTGTGGTTCGAGGGGGGAGGCTCGAAGGACCCGGAATGACGCCGGCTCTCGCGGAGCCTGATCGCCGCGAGATCACCCCGAGGTCACCGGCGCTCATCGACGATGACCGGTGGCTCCGCTGCGCAGGCTTGCTGGGCGACATCATCGAGCAGACCGGCGCATTCGTCCGGGCCATCCAGCCCAACCAGGGGCGCGGGAAGATGTTGGCCGACGTCGGCAAGGCGGCCGGATGGGACGTCATCGAAGGGCGGCTTCTGGCGGTACGCGCCGCCAGCCGCGGGGAGCGCGCCGTGCTCGCCGCACACGACGCCTGGCGACAGATCCAGTCGGACGGGACCGGCCGGGTGGACATGCTCCTCCGGCGGACGGGGGCGGCGATCGTGCCGAGCCTTGACGCCGCGATCCGGGATGGCGAGGCGCCGGTGCTGCCACCGAGGCGAGGCGGGCGGGAGGAAGCATCGGGCGTGCCGACGGTCGCCGAGATGGAGGCCGCAGCGGCGCGGCGCGGGATCATCCTCGACGGCGCCGGCGCGCTCGTGAGGCGGCCATGCTGACGTTGGACGACATCACCGCCGCGATGGACCTCATCCAGCGCCACACCGTGCCAGCTGGCGGGCAGCTCGCGCTCACCGCGCAGGACCGCGCCGATCGGGCCATCGACTGGCTACAGCTGTTGCGATCCAATGGCGTCGACCGGGAGGGCCTGCAGCGCGCCGTCGCGCACTGCGTGACCACCAGCCGCTGGCGACCGGAGATCGCCGACATCATCGCGGCGCTGCGGGGTCCGAAGCCGACGCCGCGGGGAGGGGCTGCGGTCGCGTCGGAGGACCTCGCGACGCTGCGCCGGTGGTACACCGTCGTCGCCGGGATGGGCGGCGTGGTCCCCGAGTGGTCCGCCGTCCGTGCTGCGGTGGGAGACTCGAGCCGCGAGACCAGGGCGCGCGGGATCTTCGCCGGCGACGTCGACCGCGTCGACCGCGTCGCCGATGCCGTGTACCGGCTCGGCGGGTGGTCGGCGCTGGTCCGGGCGATGACGGGCGAGCGCGACAACGGCTCAGACCCGTGGAGGGACTACGGGTATGGCTGGCGGGCGCTGTACGCCGGAGACGTCGACGGCGACACCGGGCGGGCCGAGGCGGCGCTCGCGCGGCAGGTGGACAGCGGGCGGCGCATCGGCGAGGGCCCGCGGCTGCAGCTGGTCGACGATGAGGCGGCGGTCCGGCGGGCCGATGATCGGGCGATGGGACACATCGGCGAGGTGTTGGACGCGATGCGTGCGGGGCGGCGATGAACGTGGGCTTTGTGCAGGAGCGCTACACCGCGGCGCTGCGGGCGTGGCTCAACAAAGCGGGGCACTACCTCAACAATGCTCCGCCGGGTGCGCTATTCTGCGTCACCGTGCGGGCGATGGTGTCCGGGCTGCTCGGCCCCGAGCCCGGCGGCGAGCTGCTCGGGATCTGCGTGGTGGGGCGCCCCATTGCGCGGCGACTGCCGCAGGACGGGAGCGTAGGCGAGGTCGTGCGGATGTGGCTCGCGCCGGGCCTGCCGCACGGGACCGCGTCGGCGCTGCTGCGGGAGTCCGCCGACATCGCCAGGGCTCGCGGGATGACGTCGCTCATCGCCTACCATGACCGCACCCGGCACACGGGCTGCATCTACCGGAAAGCTGGGTTTCGACGGGACGGAGTCACGCATCCGCCGGCCAACGGGTGGGCCACGCGCGGCGGTCGGGCGTCCTCCGGCTACGAGACCACGCCGAAGCGGCGGTGGAGGCTGACGCTGTGAGGCTTGACGGCGCGTCCGCCGCGGCGTACGATGTGGCGTGCTGGAGGCACCATGCAGGTTGACCCGGAGTTGTTGGCGGCGCGCACCGCGATGGTGCAGCGCGCGGTTGGGATGTTCGCGGTGGATCTCGCGGAGGCGACGGAGATTGCCGAGCCTGCTCGCAGCGTGTTGATCGCTGCGGCGGCCGTGCACCTGGAGGCGATGCTCGCGTCAGCGCGCAGCATGATCATCCATCGGGGTGCAGGCGAGCGGCGGGGCGTGGAGGTGTTGCCGCGCGGCCGGGACGTCCGCCAGAGCGTGACGTTCGAGGTGCGCGACCCCGGCGGGTGCATCGTCGACGTCTTCGACGAGCAAGCCCCGGCCGTCGCGATGGTCGACGCGTGGGCGTTGCAGCCCGGGGACACGGCGGCCGTGGAGCGGGTCTTGCGGACCGTGACGGTGGTCCACCGCGTGAGTGGACCGGTGGAGGTGGCCGGTGGGTGAGGGGAGCAAAATCGAGTGGACCGACCATACCTTCAACCCATGGTGGGGCTGCACCCGCGTGTCTCCGGCGTGCGACCACTGCTATGCAGCGACGCTGGCGAAGCGTTTCGAGGTCGGATGGGGCGCCAGCGCGCCGATCCGCACGTTCGGCGAGAAGCACTGGAACGACCCGATCCGCTGGGATCGCGCCGCCGCAAAGGCCGGAACGCCCGCGCGGGTGTTCTGCGCCAGCATGGCCGACGTCTTCGAGAGCCGGCCCGGGGAGATCGGCGCCGCGATGGACGCCGAGCGGGTGAAGTTGTGGCCGCTGATCGAGGCGACGCCACATCTGCGTTGGTTGCTCCTGACGAAGCGGCCGGCCAACGTATTGTCGATGGTGCCTGCGGCGTGGCGGTCGGGGTTCCCGTCGAACGTGTGGATGGGGGCCACGGTCGAGGACCAGCTCCGCGCCGGCGAGCGCATTCCGCTCCTGCTCCGGATCCCGGCGGCGGTGCGCTTCCTGTCGTGTGAGCCGTTGTTGGGGGCGGTCGAATTGCCCGGCGGCGCGACAGTCGACGGCGACGCCACCGATGAGATCCCGGGCATCCACTGGATCATCGCCGGCGGTGAGTCCGGCCCCGGCGCCCGGCCGTCCCGTCCGGATTGGTTCCGGTCGCTGCGGGACCAGTGCAAGGCGGCGGGGGTGCCGTTCTTCTTCAAGCAGTGGGGCGATTGGACGCACATCACCGAGACGGTCACGGTTCGAGCCGGCAAGGCCGCCGCCGGTCGCCTGCTCGACGGTCGTACGCACGACAGGGTGCCCTCATGACGCGCGAGGAACGACGCGCCCGCGCCGAGCGGGTCAATCGAGAGGTCGGCGCGCGGCTGGCTGCGGCCCGCACCGGGCGGACCGGGCTCGGGCGCAGGGAGGCCGCGGCGCGCGTCGGCATGTCATGGGCCTGGCTGCAGTCGGTGGAGACCGGCCGGCGGGCGATCGCCGTCGCCGACCTCGACGCGCTCTGCGCGGTCTACGGCGTGTCGCCCGGGGACATGCTGGAGGACGCGCCAGCGGCTGCCGATGCGCGGCTGCTCGCGCTCGCGAATCGCACGCTCACCGCGGATCTGGAGGCGGCGCAGGCGGAGATCGCGCGGCTGCGCGGACTGCCGGAGCGGCTGGTTGCCGTCGCCGCCGCGCTGGCCCGCGGCGAGATCGAGGAGGAGGCGCCCCGGCTGGCGCTGTCCTGCGAGGTCACCGAGGTGGGGCGCGTGTTGCGCGAGGTCGCGACGGCGTGTCCGGGAGGTGGCCGATGACGCGCGCGCCGCCATTCATGGCAGATATGTCGCCGCACTCCGATCTGCCGGAGCGGGCCTGGGCGTACATCCTCCGCGGGAAAGACCGAGACCCGAGGCGGATTGGGTCGTTCCTTGCGAGGTGGGTGCTGCCGCTCGCCGCCGAGCCGGACCCAGGCATGCCGCCGATCATCCGCGCGGGTGCCCCATGACGGACATCGCCGACGCCCTCCTCGCGGCGTCCGTGGGTGACTGGATCGCCTACTCCATCCGAGGTGCCGGCCCCATGGCGGCGGCCGTTCGCGAGGTGCTGCCGGACGGGCTGCGCCTCGACACCGGCCATGCGGTGGGCTTCGACGGCGGCATGCGCGGCGGCCGGGCGCTGTCGGTGCACCCGACCCGGCGAGAGGCGCAGGACGCCGTGATCGCGGAGCGGCGCGCCCGTCGGGCGGCGGACGCCGATGCGAAGCGGGCGCGGCTCGAAGCGGAGGAGGTCCGGCGCACGAAGGCCGCGATCGTCCGCCGGCTTGGGGGCCTGTCACTGGATCGGCTGCGTGATCTCGCAGCGGCGGTCGGCGCCGAGGTCGTGCCCGATGGGGAGAGCGCGGAGGTGGAGATCGCCCTCGACCTGCTGCGCGGCGGGTGCTCGCCGTCGGACATCGGGCGCGCGTGTGGTGTGCGGGTGGACCCTGCCGAGCGGGGGACTGTGCTCATTCGCACGCTTCGGAGGCGGGGTTACTCCGTGGCGCATGAGGGCTACGGGCGTTGGCGCTTGCAGGGGGCAGCGTGACAGAGGCAGCGGCGACGTGGGAACCCATCGACTCCATCCACCCGTGGGACCGCAACCCGCGGCGCAACGAGGCCGCGATCAAGCCGGTCGCTGAGTCGATCCGGCGGTTCGGGTTCACCTCGCCGATCGTGTGCCGGGCGCAGGATCGGCGCATCATCGCGGGGCACACCCGGTGGGCCGCTGCGCGCTCGCTCGGGCTGACGGAGGTGCCCGTGCGGTTCGTGCCGCTGGGGGAGGCCGAGGCCGTCGCTGCGGCGCTCGCCGACAATCGGTTGGGCGAGATTGCCGAGTGGGACGAGGATCTGTTGGCCGAGGACCTGGCCTACCTGCAGGCGGAGGGGGAGCCCATCGACAACCTGGGGTGGGACGCGGAGGAGTTGCGGGCGCTGCTGGACGATGCGGAGGATCCGAAGCCCGCGGATGACGAGGTGCCGGACGTGCAAGATGGGCCGGCCGACTCGGTGGCGGGGCAGGTGTACGAGTTGGGGCCGCATCGGCTGTGGTGCGGCGACAACACCGACTCCGGGATCCGGGCGGCTGCGTGTGTCGGCGTCGGGGCGGTGGTCACGGACCCGCCGTACGGGATTGACTACGGGCGGGCCGGCGGATTCTCCGCTTCACACGGCTGGGGCAAGTGGCGTGAGAATGTCGGGTGGGATGCCAGCCGACCGCCCGCAGGGTCGTTCGACTGGATGCTGTCGGTGTCGCCGATCGTCGTACTGTGGGGCGGGAACTACTTCACCGACGTGTTGCCACCGTCCATGGGTTGGCTGGTATGGGACAAGGGCCAGCGCGAGTTTTCGCTGGCTGACTGCGAGTTGGCGTGGACGTCGCGACAGAAAGCGGCCCGGGTGATCACCTACTCGCGCGGGGCCGCCGTGAAGGACGGCAAGGAGCACCCGACGCAGAAGCCGATCGCGGTGATGCAGTGGACGCTGGAGAAGACCTGCGAGGATGTGATGGTCATCCTCGACCCCTTTGGCGGCAGCGGCACCACCCTGCTCGCCTGCGCATCCACCGGCCGCATCGCCCGCCTGATCGAGCTTGACCCGAAGTATTGTGACGTGATCCGACGCCGCTGGACCCGGTACGCCGACCAAGCTGGCATCGATGCGGGACCCGGGGCGCTGCGATGACCGACGATGGCTCCGCAGTTATCCGGAAACGTATCGAAAAGCTAACACCTGCGCACCTGGACATTGCGCAACGTTACCTGCGGGGACAAGGTCTATCCGACATCGCCCGTGAAACGGGCATGACCCGTAGCGGCGTGGAAAAGCTGCTCCAACGCCCGTACATGGCGGAGTACATCAACGACCGGATGGAGGCGCGCGAGCGGCGCAACGTCTATCAGGAGGAGCTTGCGGCCGAGGAGAGCCTGAAGGGGCTGCTGCGCGAGAGCCGGAACATGTCGGCGGCGGCGCGCGATCGGATCGCGGCGCTCGAAGTGCTGGCGCGCATCGGGTTCTCCCCGCGGCGTAAGCAGTCGCTGGTGGTCACCGGGGCAGCCGGCGGGCCGATCGAGATCGTCGCCGGGTCCGAGGCTGACGCGGAGATGCGGCGACGGGTTGAGTCGGAGGGCTGATCAGTGCCGGCGCCGACCGGGCGCCGCTCGGTCATGTGCTCCAGACCCTCCGCCAAGCATCCTCGATCTCGCCGCGGATGGCGGGCGAGACCGGGTCAATCGGGGAGATGCCCCGGGTGGCGCGGTCGAAGGCCCGCATTGCTACGGCCTCGTCGCTGTAGAGGCGCTCGTCCAGTTCCGCCGCGCAGAGGATGGTGGACGCCACGCCTCGGACGGTCGCCGGCGGGCGCGTTGCAGCTTCGGCGTTCTCGGCCTCGACCGCCGCCTTCGCAGCGTCGACGGTGGCGAATCGCTCGTCTTCGCAGTCGTTGCGGCGGGTGAGCCAGACCTCGCCGTCGGTGTAGCGCCGGATCGTCGCGGCACCGAGGCCGATGTAGCGCAGGTATGGCGCGGTCATGTCGGCCTGCCAGACCTCGGCAACGGTGCGCGAGAGCGGCGGGATCGGGAGCTGCTGCCACGCGAGGGTCATCGGGCACCCCCGCGCTTCGCGAGGCGCATGCCGGCGGTGTACCGGGACCACCGGAAGCGTTCCACCCAACGGGTCTGACCGTCGAGCGTGAAGGTCACGCCCGGACCGACCAGCGGCGGCGCGTCCAGCGACACGACGACGACTTCCCATCCGCAGCGCATGCGCCAGACGTCGCCCGGGAGCGGCCACGTCCGAGCAGCGTCAGCGCGCCAGCGTGCGCGAGTGGCGGAGACGGCGTCGAGCAGGCCGTACCAGAGGGCGATGAGGATGGCGATGCGGGGCATCATGACCGCACCGGCGCGGCGAGCAGGGCGGCGACGAGCGCTTCGCCTTCGGTGGGGGCGCGAGCGACGCACATCCACCGCTCATGCTCACCGATCACCCACACCCACCACGGCGAGTCGCCGACGGTGATGCTGCGGCTGTAGTCACAGTGCGTGCCGGGGCATTCCCACGCCTCCCGCACCAGCTTGAGCAGGCACCCGAGGGTGGCGGGGTCGGTGAGGTCGGGGCGCCAGTCGAGCCCGTCCAGCGGCTCCATGTAGTGCTCGGTGAGGCGGACCGTGTGGCGAGATCCGGAGCTGCCGGACACGCGGAACAACAGCATTCCCGGTCGCCACCGCCAGCATGGTGCGGCCGTCACGTTGGCGGCGCTCATGGCAGGATCCAGCCCAGCCGGACAGCCGCAGCGTCGGCGAGGCGCCGTCCTTCGTCGCCCGTCTCGACACCCATCGCCGCGATGCGGCGGAGGTCCGTCACCCAGACCGTCCAGCCGATCGGGGTCACCCGAATGACCACCTCGATCTGCCGAGCGCCGGCCTGGATCGCATCGGGGGGCGGCATCGCGTGCCTGTACGACTCCGCGCCCGCGGTGGACCAGTCCGTGACCATGCGGTGCAGCATCGGCACGCCCGATGGATCACGCATCGGCCACCTCCATCCCGCGGGCGAGGATGCCGGCGGTCTCGCACCCGACGGCGTCCGCCAGGTGCAGGGCGTCGAGCAAGGCAGCGCGGGCCGCCTGCCGGTGGGTGTAGGCGCGCAGCACCGCCCACGCAACGAGCGCGCGGGCCGACTCCGGCCACGGATCGTCAGCGACCACGACGCACGGCAGGCTGGCGCCGATGCGCAGCTCTTCCAGCCGGAGGATCGGGTTCGGCGCGGCAACGTGGTGCGCGCCGATGTCCTCGGCGGCGAGCATGAGGTGGCGCGCGGCTTCGCCGGCCAGCTCGGCGATGTGCTCGGCCGGGTCGATGCCCGGCGCGGGGATGTGCAGGTCAGCCATTGAGAACCTCCGGCACCGGGATCCACGCGGGGCGGCTCCAACTCATGGAGCGCATCTCGCCCGCCACTTCGTCCGACATGGCGAACCACAGACGGTTGCGCTCGGCGATGCCCGCCTCAGTCAGCTTCGGCCAGCCGTAGGTGGTGCCGAGCAGGTCGACCGGGTCCCGCTCCCACATGTCGCCGCTCACGTACGGGGTGCCCGTGAAACTCGGCATGCAGTGCCCATGCATGTCTGCGGTCAGTATCGCCATCGCGCGATTCCCTGCTTCTGTCATGGTGTCTCCAGAAGTGCCATCGGCGGCACATGACGCGAGGCCCTGGCCCTCACCCACCGGCAGGGCCCCGCGTCGTGTAGCGCCGGGCGGCGCGGTGGGTCAGATCTCGGCAAGATAGGCCAGCAGCGCGGCCTTGTTGGCGGCGTCGGTCCGCTGCAAGAGATCGACGATGTCGACGCCGCCGGCTGACCCATCGTAGAAGTGGGCGCACAGGAAAAGAGCCAAGCGCCGCGTGGTCGCGTGGCTCGACTCAAGTAGGGTCGCGATGGGGTTCGCGTCCGGCCGCTGCAAGCGCTCGGCGAGGATCGGGAAGCGCCGCATGCGGGCGATAAGATCGACGCCGGCAGCCGGATGGTATCGGTCAGCGTAACTCATGGTGTCTCCAGAGTGGGATGGTGGTCAGCGTGCGGCGAGGAGCGCCTCGGCCTCGGCGATCAGTCGGGCGCGCTTGGTGGGCGACTTGGTGGCGGCGGCTTGGTTCAGGAGCTTTGCGGCTTTCTCGCTCGGGGTCATGATGTCTCCGGGGTGCCCAGAGAGCATACCACGCTGCGTCAGGCGCGCCACATAAATCGGCGCCGTCGAATGAAAATGTGGCGCGCAGCGGCGGGCGTGGTAGACTGTGCGGGAGTCGGTAGCTCAGCGGCAGAGTGGCGGATTCCAAATCCGCTGGTCGTGGGTTCGATCCCCGCCCGGCTCGTCACCATTCGTCTGGAGGCAACATGCGTATCGAGGTCGCCATCGTCAGCGAGATGGGTCAGCGCCCGGAGTTGTCCGCCGTCCGCGCCATGGAGGTCACCGGCCTTTCGTTGGCGGAGGGCATGCGGTCCGCAGCGCAATCCCGTGCCATCTCCGAAGCGGAGGGTCGGGACTTCCTTGGTCTGACGCGGATTGAGTACATCATCGCAGCCCGCGTCGAAGGTCCATGGGCGTGGTTCCGCGTCACGTTCGAGCTCGCCGCCATCGTCGAGCGTGCCCGCTGGGTGACGGAATGAGCGCCGTGATGGTGTCCATGCGCTTGTTCGGGTTTGTGGTCTCGCTGGCAATCATGCTGGCGCTCGCTGGGGCGCTGTTCGCGGCGCCGGCCGTGCTGATCGGGTGGTGGTTCGGGCTGCCGCCGCTGCCGTGCGCGGTGCTGGGTGCCGGCGAGGTGCTCCGTGGGACGTAAGCCGACCGGGCAGGGGCCGTCCGTGCGCATCCGCGGCGCCACCTGCAAGCGCATCGAGGCGGCGTGCCCGGGCGCGCCGCTGCTGGAGGCCGTGCACACCCTGCTCGGTGAAGCGCTCGCCGCCCGAGAGCGGCCCGCCGATGCCCCGGTCGGCACCGGCGACGTGTGGGCCGCGATCATCGCGGAGCTTCCCGAGCACGCCCGCCCGCTGTGTGAGGGGCGGCGCCGTCAGGGGATGGAGACCTACGGCCGCCCGCTGGGCGTCGGCCCGGACTACACGCAGCACGCGGCGGAGGAAGCGGCGGACCTGGCCGCCTACCTCGCCGCGGACGGAGCGGCGGCGTTGGCGCGGGATGACGAGCACGCCTCGGTGCGGCTGCTGTACGCGGCGGGGCTGGCGCTCAGCTGGGCTCGCCATGGCGTCGGGATGGAGGACGTGGGGATCACGCTGGCCGTCGGTCGGGCGGCGCGGCGGCTGGCTCGGGGTGATGCATGACCCTGCTCGCACAGTTGCGCGCCGACCCCGAGCTGCACACGGCGCCCGTCGCGACGCTCGCCGCCCGCTACGGCTGCAGCGACCCGACCGTGGCGGAGGCCAGGCGCGAGCCGCGCGACTGCCTGCGGTGCCGGCGGCACGAGGTGCACGACCATGGCGACCCCGACGCTTTCGCCGCGATGCTGGCGGGACAGGAGCGCCGGCGGGCCGCGCTGCGACGCATAGCCGCGTACACCCGGAGACTGTGAAGTGCGGCCCCAAGTGAAGGCGGGGGCCGCGGTCGCCTGCAGGGGCACCACCGAAACGGAGAACGGCGAGCGCACCGGCCTGCACCGGTGTCTGGAGACCTCTTGGCCGTAACCGCGCGGCGCGCTGGGGTCACGCTCCGCAGCGTGGGCGACCTCGATCGGCTCTCGCCGGCGGAGTACGCGCGGCTGGAGGCGTGGTATCGCCAGCAGCTGCCGGCGCCCGCAGCGCGTCCCGCGTGGGATGCGAAGTCGAGGGAAGTCGCGGCGCTCTCCCGCGAGGACTTCGCCCGGCTGCTGGCGAGGTCGACGAAGCCGGCCGACCTGCTGCGCCAGCGGTGGCGGTGGCGCGTCGATGAATTTGCCGAGGCCGTGATCCGCCCCATCATGGAGCCCCTAAGCGGGTGGGCGCGCGACAACGACGTGATCCGCTCGATCTACGCGTGGCCCGGGGAGCACTGGCGCGCGCGACGGGAGGAGGCGCACGCACAGCTGATCACCTGGGCGCCCCGTGGCGCCGCAAAGACCACCGCGGTCCGCGTGCGAGCGCTCCACGCCGGGCTCGCCTCGCTAGAGGCCGGGCTCGTCGTCATCGCGTCGACGGCGCCGGTAGCCGCGGACTGGGTGGGCGTCATCGCCGGGTGGGTCGACCGCCTCAGCGCGCAGGCCCGCGAGGTCTATCCGGACGTCACCATGACCGGGCGCGGCACGCTGCGCCTCATGCGCTCGCCGACCGGGACGATCGCGTACCACGCTCGCGGCTGGCTCTCCGGCGACATCCGCGGGATCAACCACGACGGTGTCCGGCCAACCGCCGTCATCATGGACGACATCGAAAGCTACGGTACGACGTCGTCAAAGGAGGTTTGCGACGCCTCACAGGGGAAGCTGCTCGACCAGGTCATGCCCGTGTTCCCACTTGGCTTCGGCGGCAACGTGTGGTGGCCAGCGACGCCGGTGGCGGCGGACTGCCTCAGCGCCCGCGCATACCGCGGCGAAGCCGGGATGGAGGGATGGGCGCTGGAGCGGTACCGGGCCGTCGTCGCGTGGCCCGTGCGCTCCGACCTCTGGGAGCGCTGCCGCGAGGTGTTCCGAGACGTCGACGGTGCCGTGGCGGAGCTCGAAGCGGAGGGCGTGACGCCAGCGAAGCCGCTGGTCCAGAAGCGGCAGGCGCGACGCGCGAGGGCGTTCTACCATGCGAATCGCGCGGCGATGGACGAGGGCGCGGTGGTGCTCGACCCCGAGCGCCTGCCGATCATCGCTTGCTACATGATCCTTTGGAGCATCGGGGTTGAGGCGTTCGAACGAGAGTATCAGACGAACGCCACACCGAAACGCGTCGGCTCGATCTTCGACCCGAGCGCGTGGGTGCAGATGATCGTCTCCAACGGAAGCGTCCACACCCCGGGCGGCCGGGTCCATCCGCTGTCGGCGCTGTGGGCCCGCGCGCACTGGGACCCCAGCGACGGCGGCGACCCGGGCGCTATCGCGGTCGGTGTCGCGCTCCCGGATGGGCGCGCCGTGCTGCTGTACGTCGAGGAGTACCCGGGCCGGATGTCCGAGCAGATCCCGGCGGTTGTGTCCGTGTGCGACAGGTTCGACGCCGACCTGCAGGCGGAGGCCAACATGATGCACGACTCCGAGCAGGTGGCGCTGCGCACCGAGGTCATGCGCATCAACGCGATCCGAGTCGCCGCGAACAAAGCGCCGATCGGGCTGGTCTTTCAGCAGACCACCGAGAACAAGGAGCGGAGGATCCGGTCGCTCGACACGCCCCTTTCCGGGGGCACGCTCGCCGTCACGGTCGGGATCGACGGAGTGCTTGCCCGCCGAGCCGGCGCATGGGACCCGGCCAAGACGTGCGTCGACGACGTGCTCGACGCGGTGCAGCGGGTCGGAGAGATGTGCGGCGTCATCGGCGACACGACGTCACTGTGGGGCGACATCGCCGCCGGCCTGCGCTGACACCCATCGCCTGCGGTGATAGCCCGCCGCAGAGGTGCACATGCTCGCACGCCTGCTCTCGTGGTGGTACCGCCCCGCAGCCATCGCCACCGCCGATACCGCGCCGGTGGCCGGGTCGCCGATGCCGCCGGAGTGGAGCCCGCAGGGCCCGCGGATGGACGGGCCGATCAGCAACGAGTGGACTGGCGTCGGAACCATCCGATCCAAACTGGAGGAAACGCGCCCATCGGCGCCGCTGGACCTCTCCGACGACGAGCTCGACTGGCTCAACGTCTCGCCGCTGTCCCGGCTCATTCGCCAGCCGGTCGAGCAGGCCCGAACCCGGAAGTACCGTGTCGACGCGGAGGGTAAGCGCGACGTCACCGGCACCATCGACGAGGCGATCGGGCTGCCCGATGTGCTGGCCGAGTGGCTGGAGACGGCGCGCGGCGGGCGCGGGGCGCACATCCTTGTGGTGGACGACTCGACGGATTGGAGCCAGCCGATCGGGCGAGGCATCGGCGTCGGCGGCAAAGGCGTGCTGCGCCTGCACGTCCTCGACCACCGCGAGGCGGTGACGCGGGAGATGGACCTCGACCCGCGCTCTCCGACGTGGACGCGTCCGCTGTATTGGGATGTGACCATCCGGAGGGACGGTGTTTCGCAGGTGATCGGCAAGGTCCACGCCAGCCGACTGATCACGCATCGCGGCGTCCGAAGCCTGCCGGCAGCGGTGAAGTCGCCGTTGACGCCCCGCGGGTACGGCTACTCCATGTGGCACATGTACTGGCCTGCCGTCCGGCGCCTGTGGGCCACGGCGGCAACCGGCGAGGCGGCGGGCGTGGAGCTCACCAGCCCGTGGATCAAACTCGGCTCCCTCTCACAGTTCTTCGGCGACCGCGCCAAGGAGGCGTTGAAAGCGATTACCGCCTTCGCCCGCGCCCGCTCCTCGCACGGCGTGTCCGTCCTCGCCCCCGGCGACGAGATGGGCCGGGAGTCGCTGTCGCTGTCGGGCTACTCCGAGCTATCCGCCGACGGGTGGACC